>VOFC01006238.1_pt1 | contig 286450 bp, 220 predicted proteins | sample 5384161 | NCBI WGS metagenome assembly VOFC01 (sample SAMN12384722, study PRJNA508395) | human gut metagenome | isolation source: healthy gut B | host: Homo sapiens
GCAATTTCGCGGGCGCGGTGGAAAAGGATTTCTACGGCCGCGCCCTCACGCCGTTCGAAATCCTCACGCGCAAGGCGGTCGTCCCCTCGGACGAAGAACTGGAACGCAACCCCCGGTCGCGCTCGGCGAAGCTGCGCGCCGCCGTAAAACGATGACCCGGCCATGTATCCCGACCACGAATTCGACCCCATAACCCCCGAAGAGGAGGCGCAGCGCGCACAGGAAGCGGAATTCGCCCGCCGCGTGCGGCGCGAGGTACTGCGCATCGAACGGGGCGAGGCCGAGGAGGAGATCCGCGCCGACCTGGAGCGCGAGGCAGAAGAGAAAGCCGAAGCCGAGGAGCGCGAACGCAGGGAGCGCCGCCGCAGGGCCAGTACCTTCTGGCAGCTTTTTTCGGGCACGATCCTCGTACGCGAAGGCGTATCGAAATATTACCCCTACATGCTCTCGATCGCGGGCATGTTCTTCCTGAGCATCGCCGTCATGTTCACGGCGCTGCACCTCGACATGAAATACACGCGCCTCGAACGCGAAGTCCAGATCCTGCGCGAACGGTCGATCCGCCTGCAGGAGCAGCGTTACAGCCGTACGACCCACTCGGCCATCGTCGAGCGGCTGCGCGAACGCGGCATCGACCTGAATGACCCCTCCGCCCCGGGCGAAATCATCGAAAACTAAACGGCGATGAAACAGGAGCGTTCGAAGATCAAAAGCGACATTCTGCTGCGGGTACGGCTGCTTTACGTGCTGTTCATACTCGCGGGGCTCACCGTGTTCGCACGCCTGGTCTGGGTACAGCTTTTCAGCGCCGAAGTGGCCTACAACGCCGATCGGCTCGCCAGCCGCATCTTCACCGAGGAGACCATCCCGGCCCAGCGGGGCAGCATCCTCTCGCGCAACGGGGCACCGCTGGCGACCTCGATCTTCCGCTACCAGGCGGCCTTCGACTTCGCTTCGCCCGGCCTCGATTCGCTCAAGACCTTCCGCGAACAGAGCGACTCGCTCGCCAAGCTGCTCTCCGCCTTCTTCAAGGACAAACCCGCCTCGGAATACGCCCGCCGCTTCCGCGAGGAGCACGCCCGCCGCTACCGGCTGGTCAACGGCCGCGACACCTCCTACCTGCGCTCCGAAGGGTGGCTGTCGCGCATGATGGATCGCCTGCGGGGCGAAGAGTACGTCACCCGGAAAATCTACGACACGATCCGCGACCACACACCCGTCAACATCTTCCCCCGCGAGGTGGACTATGCCGAATGGCAGACCCTGCGGCGTTACCCGATGCTGAACTGGAACATGGGCATGGTCTACCGCCTCGTCGAACGCGACCAGCGCATCTACCCGCAGGGCGAACTGGCGCGCCGTACGATCGGGCTCACGGGCGACAAGGGCAATTACGGCATCGAGGAGGCCTACCGTGAGGAACTCGCGGGACGGGACGGCAAGGCGCTGCGGCAGCGCATCGCCCGGGGCTTCTACGGCCGCGTGGCGGGAGCCGGGCATGAAGACCCGGTGGACGGGTACGACATCGTGACGACACTCGACCTCGACCTGCAGGACGTGGCCGACAAAGCGCTGCGGCGCCAGTTGGAAGCCCAGAACGCCATCTGGGGCACGACCATCGTCATGGAGGTGGAGACCGGCGAGATACTCGCCATGGCCAACCTGGGCCGCTCGGGTTCCTCGGGCGGCAGCTATTACGAAAGGGAGAACTACGCGCTGGGACGCAGCATGGAGCCCGGATCGACCTTCAAGCTGGCGACGATGCTCACGCTGCTCGATGACGCCGGCATGTCGCCCGAGACGACCTACGACACGCACAACGGCGACCCCGTGACGGTCGGCCCGGCCAGGAATATCCGCGACTCGCACCGGGGCGACCACGTCATCGGCTTCCGCCGCGCCGTAGCCTCGTCGTCGAACGTCTATTTCGCCAAGGCGATCTGGGATCGCTACGGCATCACGGGCAAGAAGCAGGAATACAGCGACTTCCTGCACGAGAAGCTCCACCTGGGCAAGACCGTCGGGCTGGAACGGCTCGGCGAACGCGCCCCGTCGATCACTGCCGACTGGAAAGTACCCGACCCGGGCGTCATGCTCGTCAAGATGAGCTACGGCTACCGCGTGCGGCTGGCGCCGATCCAGATGATCACGTTCTACAACGCCATCGCCAACGGCGGGAAGATGATCTCGCCCGTGCTGATCCGCGAACTGCGGCGCGGCGACCACGTCGAGGAGCGGTTCGAGACGCAGACCATCGCCTCGTCGATCTGCTCGCGCGCGGCGTTGCGCGAGGTGCAACGCTGCCTCGAACTGGTCTGCACGCAAGGTACCGCAAGCCTCTATTTCAAGGATTCCACGCGCCTGCGCGTGGCCGCCAAGACCGGCACGGCGCAGATCACCGACGCCCGCAGCCGCGAGGGGCGCTACTACCTCGGTTCGATGGTCGCCTATTTCCCGGCCGACAATCCCCGCTATACGGTGCTGACGACCATCGAAACCCGGGCGCAACCGGGCAAAGCCTACTACGGCGGGCCGCTGGCGGGCCCCGTGGTCAAACGGATGGTCGATTACATTTACAACCGCAACCGCGACTGGTACGGCCGCGTGGAACGGCACGGCGGCCGCTGCTACCCGGGGCACGTCAAGGGCGGCGACATCGCCCAGATCCGCCGCGTGGCCGACAAGTTCTCGCCCCGCGCCTCGTTCGACCAGCGTACGGGCTGGGGGCGCGCCCGGGTCGACAGCCTCTCGAACGTAATCATCACGAGCCTCCCGCCCGAAACAGGAACGATGCCCGACGTGCGCGGCATGGGGCTCAAGGATGCACTGTTCGTACTCGAAAGCCGCGGGCTGAAAGTCCGTTTTTCGGGCGCGGGCGCCGTAACACAGCAAAGTATCCCCGCCGGAGCCCGCATCACGCCTGGCTCGACGGTCGGCATAACACTGAAATAAGATGAAAACACTGAAAGACCTACTCAAAGATACGCCCGTCACGGCGCTGCACGGCGACGGTTCCACGACGGTGGCCGCCCTGGCCTACGATTCGCGGGCCGTGACGCGGAGCGACTGTTTTTTCGCCACCCGCGGCACGCAGTCCGACGGGCACGACTTCATCCCCGACGCCGTCGCAAAAGGCGCCTCGGCCGTCGTCTGCGAGCAGTTGCCTGCCGAAACGGCCCACGGGGTGGCCTACGTCGTCGTCCCCGACGCCGCAGGAGCGCTGGCCGACATGGCCGCAGCCTTCTACGGCCACCCGAGCCGCGAACTGAAACTCGTGGGCATCACCGGCACCAACGGCAAGACCACGACCGCAACGCTGCTGTACGACCTCGTGCGGGCACTGGGCTACAAGGCCGGGCTGGTCTCGACGGTCGTCTACAAGGTCGGCGAACGCACCGTCGAGGCGACGCACACCACGCCCGACCCCGTGCGGCTCAACGCCATGATGCGCGAAATGGCCGACGAGGGGTGCGAGTACTGCTTCATGGAGTGTTCGTCGCATGCCATCGTGCAGCAACGCACGCGGGGACTGCATTTCGCGGGCGGCATCTTCTCGAACATCACCCACGACCACCTCGACTACCACAAGACCTTCGCCAAATACATCCGCGCCAAAAAACTCTTCTTCGACTCCCTCTCCAAAGAGGCCTTCGCGCTGACCAACGCCGACGACAAGAACGGCCGCGTCATGGTGCAAAACACCGCAGCCGGGGTACACACCTATTCGCTGCGCACGATGGCCGATTTCCGCTGCAAGATCGTCGAGATGCACGTCGACGGCATGCTGCTGCGCATCGACGGGCAGGAAGTATGGGTTGGGCTCGTAGGACGCTTCAACGCCTATAACCTGCTGGCCGTCTACGGCGCCGCGGTGCTGCTGGGACTCGACCGCGCCGAAGTGCTGCGCGCGATGAGCATGCTCCATGCCGTGAGCGGGCGCTTCGAATTCGTGCGGGCGGAGAATGGAACCACGGCCATCGTCGACTATGCGCATACGCCCGACGCACTGGAAAACGTCATCCAGACCATCCAGGAGATCCGCACCCCGGCGCAACAATTGATCGTCGTCTGCGGCTGCGGCGGCGACCGCGACCGCACCAAACGGCCCGAGATGGCGCAGATCGCGGTGAAATACGCCGATACGGCCATCTTCACCTCGGACAACCCGCGCCACGAGTCGCCCGGGGCGATCCTCGACGAGATGGCCGCCGGCCTCGACCCCGGCGCCCGGTTCCTGCGCATCGTCGACCGTGCCGAGGCCATCCGCACCGCCGCAATGCTCTCCCGGCCGGGCGACATCCTGCTCATCGCGGGCAAAGGGCACGAAACCTATCAGATCATCGGCGACGTAAAACACCACTTCGACGACAAGGAGGAGGTCGGCAAGGCCTTCGGCACACTCAGAAACTAAAAACCCGACATACGACATGTTCTATCACATTTTCAAACATTTAGGCGAACACTACGACATCCCGGGCTCGGGTATGTTCCAGTATATTTCGTTCCGCGCGGCGGCGGCCATCATCCTCGCGCTGCTGATCGTCATCATCTTCGGCCGCAAGATCATCGACTTCCTGCGCCGCAAGCAAATCGGCGAGGACATCCGCGACCTCGGGCTCGAGGGACAGCTCCAGAAACGCGGCACCCCCCACGATGGGCGGCGTCATCATCCTGCTTGCGATCCTGGTTCCGATCCTTCTGCTCGGCCGGCTCGACAACATCTACATTCAGCTGATGATCGTCTCGACCGTCTGGCTGGGGCTGATCGGCTTCCTGGACGACTTCATCAAAATCTTCCGCCACAACAAGGAGGGGCTCAAGGGCCGCTTCAAGATCGTGGGCCAGGTCGGGCTGGGCATCATCGTCGGCACGACGATGTGGCTTTCGCCCCAGATCATCGTCCGCGAGAAGGTCACGCAGCCCGTGCAGACCGTCTACCTGAACCCCGACGGGTCGGTGATCGAAAGCGTGCAGCGGAACGTCGTCCTGAGCTCGGAAAGCACCAAGACCACCAAAACTACCATCCCCTTCGTCAAGAACAACGAATTCGACTACGGATGGCTCACGGGCGAGGACAGCGCCACGACGTGGCTGCTCTACGTGCTGGTGGCGATCTTTGTCGTGACGGCGGTCTCCAACGGCGCCAACCTCAACGACGGCCTCGACGGGCTGGCCACGGGCGTCTCCGTCCCGATCGTGGCCGTACTCGGCGTGCTGGCTTACCTCTCGGGGCATATCGTCTACGCCGACTACCTCAACATCATGTATATCCCCGACAGCGGAGAGCTGGTCGTCTTCGCGGCGGCCTTCGCGGGCGCGCTGGTCGGCTTCCTGTGGTACAACTCCTTCCCGGCGCAGATCTTCATGGGGGACACCGGCTCCCTGTCGATCGGCGGCATCATCGCCGTCTTCGCCCTCTGCATCCGCAAGGAACTGCTGCTGCCGCTGCTGTGCGGCGTGTTCCTGGTCGAGAGTTTCTCGGTGATGATGCAGGTCGGCTACTTCAAATACACCAAACGCAAATACGGCGAAGGGCAGCGCCTGTTGCTGATGGCCCCCGTACACCATCATTTCCAGAAAAAAGGGCAGTTCGAAACCAAGATCGTGCTCCGCTTCTGGATCATCTCGCTGCTGCTGGCCGCCATCACCCTGGTAACGTTAAAGATCCGGTAATCATGAAAAAGATAGCAGTCCTGGGCGGAGGCATCAGCGGTTACGGCTCCGCGATCCTCGCCAAAAAGAAAGAGTTCGACGTATTCCTCTCCGATATGGGGAAGATCGCCGACCGCTACAAAGCCAAGCTCGACGAGTGGCAGGTTCCCTACGAGGAAGGCGGCCACACCGAGGAACGCATCCTTGCGGCACACGAGGTCGTCAAGTCGCCAGGGATCCCCGAAACGGCCCCCATAGTGCGGAAAATCCGTGCGGCAGGCATTCCCGTCATTTCGGAAATGGAGTTCGCGGGCCGTTACCTGGGCCGGTCGAAATGCATCTGCATCACCGGCTCGAACGGCAAAACCACCACCACGTCGCTCATCTACAAGATCATGCGCGACGCCGGGATGCGGGTCGCTCTGGGCGGCAACATCGGCGAGAGCTTCGCCTACTCGGTCGCCACGGGCGACTACGACTGGTACGTGCTGGAGCTCAGCTCTTTCCAGTTGGACGGCATGTATAAATTCCGCGCCCATATCGGCGTGCTGATGAACATCACGCCCGACCACCTCGACCGCTACGGACACTGTTTCCAAAACTACGTCGATTCGAAAATGCGCATCACGCAGAACCAGAACTCGCGCGATTATTTCGTCTATTCGGGCGACGACGAGGTGATCTGGCAGCAGCTTCCCAGGTACGACCTGCGCATGAAGCAACTTCCCTTCGCCGCAAAGAATGCCGTGGCGAGCGGTGCCGGCGACGCCTTCCTCTGCGACGGCAAATTCACGGCGGCCGTCGGGAAGGCCTCGGTCGAGATCGACACGGCCAAGATGCAGCTCAAAGGGCTGCACAATGCCTATAACGCCATGGCTGCGGCTCTTGCGACCCTTGCGGCAGGCGTCGCGCCGGCCTCGATCCGCCGCTCGATCTACGGCTTCGCCCCCGTCTGCCACCGCCTCGAACCCGTCCGGGAAGCCAACGGCGTACTGTGGATCAACGATTCCAAGGCCACCAATGTCGACTCGGTATACTATGCGCTCGAAAGCATGACACGCCCCGTGGTATGGATCGCCGGGGGCACGGACAAAGGCAACGACTACGAACCGCTGAAGGCTTTCGCCCGTGCGAAGGTACATACGCTCGTCTGCATGGGCGCGGACAACACCAAGCTGATCGAAGAGTTCACGGGTGTGGTGCCCGAAGTGGTCTCCACCGGCTCGCTCGACGCCGCGATGGAGGCCGCCAAAGCCGCCGCACAGCCCGGCGACGCGGTGCTGCTCTCGCCCGCCTGCGCGAGTTTCGACCTCTTCAAAAACTACGAAAACCGCGGCGAGCTGTTCAAGGCGTGGGTAAACGAAAAGGCATAGCACGATGAAATTCGGCGAACGGAAATACACGCAGGACGAAGGGCCGGCGCAGGAGCCCTGGACGGAAGCGCCCGGGAAATCCCCCGCGCAGCGGACGGGAAGACCGGGGCGCAGGACGCCCCGACGCCGCGGCGTGCGCGGCACCGATACCGGGGAGAGCGCCTGCGAAAACCCCCCCGAAGCCCCCGAAAAACACAAGTTCCGGCTCTTTACCGGCGACCGCGTCCTGTGGATCATCGTCGCGGCGCTGGCGGTGATTTCCGTGCTGGTGGTCTACTCGTCGACGGCCAAGATGGCCTACGACGCCCACACGGCGCGTACCACATCCCATTTCCTGCGCCAGCAACTCATCATCCTCGTCGTCAGCCTCATCATCATGGTCGCCGTGCAGAAGATCAACTGCCGGATTTACAACCTGTTCTCCCGCCCCGTCTATTTCCTTTCGGTAGCACTCACCGTCGCCGTCTATTTCATCGGCGCCACGACCAACGGCGCCGCCCGCTGGATACCCCTCGGGCCGTTCCAGGTCCAGCCCTCCGAGGCGCTGAAGGTCGCCACGGTGCTGTTCCTGGCCCGGCAACTGGCCGGACGGCAGTCGAAGATCGACAAAATACGCATCGTCCCGTCGCTCAAATTCTGGACGTGGCGTTCGTCGCGCGAACAGCGCCGCATCTGGCGCGAAGGGACATGGCCGATCCTGATGCCCGTGGTCGTCTCGTGCACCGTGATCTTCCCGGCCCACACCTCGTCGGCCGTGCTGGTGTTCCTGGCCTCGTGGGTGATGATGCTCATCGGGCGCGTCCGTTTGGGCGAACTGGTGAAACTCATCGGGCTGGCCTGCATCGGCATCGTCTTCATCATGACCCTCAACCTGGGGCGCAGCGAGACTGCCGAAGGGCGCGTCTCGACATGGATCCATCTCTGGACACGCTCGCAGACCGAAAAACCGATCGAGCACCTCACCGACACCGAGCGGTCGATGATCGCCATTCACAACGGCGGGGTCTTCGGCGAAGGCGCCGGACAGAGCGCCATGCGCGTCGAGATGATCCATCCCGAAAGCGACTATGCCTACGCCTTCTTCGTCGAGGAATACGGCATCGTACTGGCACTGGCCTTGCTGATGCTCTACCTGTGGATATTCTTCCGGGGCATCGAGATATTCCGCCGCTGCGGGACGGCATTCCCGGGGCTGCTGGTACTGGGGCTCGCCCTGCTGATAACCTGCCAGGCGCTACTGCATATCATGGTGACCGTCAACCTGATCCCCGAAACGGGACAGACGCTGCCGCTGATCTCGCGCGGCGGCTCGTCGACCATCTTCACCACCATCGCGCTGGGCATGATCCTCAGCGTCAGCCGCCAGAACGACGAACAGTCGCACGATACGCCCCGCAGCGAATCCATTTACGAAAAATAACACGGCCATGGACGACATAAGACTCGACAAATACCTTTGGGCGGTGCGGGTGTTCAAAACCCGCAGCGACGCCGCGGATGCCATCCGCAACAACAAAGTCACGGTAAACGGCTCCGCCGCCAAACCCTCGCGCGAAGTGAAGGTCGGCGACGTGATCGCCGTGCGCAAGATGCAGGTGACCTACTCCTACCGGGTGCTCGACCTCGTGTCGAGCCGCCAGCCGGCCAAGAATGTCCCCCTGTACTGCCTCAACATCACCCCGCAGGAGGAGCTGGACAAGCTCAGCATCCCGCGCGAAACGATCTTCGTCTTCCGCGACCGCGGTACGGGGCGCCCGACCAAAAAGGAGCGCCGCGAACTGGACGGGCTGATGGACGGAATCTACTACGACGGGGACGAGTAGGCCAGTATGTCCTGCGCCTCCCCATACGAACTCCCGACCTTCGCGGCGGCGTCCGCAGCAGCCTCGTTCTCGGGGCCTTGCGTAGGCACGAAGCCCCGAACCGTCCGGTCGGAATTACGCCTTCGCTACGCCCATGGCACGGGGCGTGATTTCTGCGGCGGAACTGACGAACACTTGAGAATCCCTGCGGGAGATAAAACGCCGAAACGGACAAAATATCATGCAAGCACGATAAATCGTCCGTTTCCGTGTTTCGAGCCTACGGCTCTTTTCAACTATTCGCCTATTTCTTGTTGAAAAAATTCATCGTGCGTTCCAGCCCGATCGTCGTGAACGAAAGTATCGCGTCGCCGAACACCTTGAGCCGCTCGGGCAGCGCCTTGCGCTCCTCGTCCGACCACTCCCCCAGCACATAGTCGACCTGGTGGCCCCTGGGGAAATCCCCGCCCACGCCGAAGCGCATCCGGGCGTAGTCCTCCGTTCCCAGCAGCTCGGCGATATTCTTCAGCCCGTTGTGCCCCCCGGCACTCCCCCGGGGACGCATACGCAGCGTGCCGAACGGCAGCGCAATGTCGTCCGAAACCACCAGCAGGTTTTCCGGGGCGATCTTCTCGGCCTCCATCCAGTAACGGACGGCTTTGCCCGAAAGGTTCATGTAGGTCGAGGGTTTCAGCAGGATCAGCGTACGCCCCTTATGCTTCAACTCGGCCACATCGCCGTAACGCGCCGTCGTAAAAACAGCGTTGGACGCCTCGGCGAGGGCGTCCAACACGTTGAATCCGATGTTGTGGCGGGTTCCGGCGTACTCGGCGCCGATATTTCCCAACCCAACAATAAGGTATTTCATACGCTACCGATTAGGCTTGTGCCGCCGCACCGCGCGATGCACGGGTTACGCGCACTGCGCAGACGGCCGTCGAAGCCGGAGTGACGAATTTCAGGTTCTCGAATGCAAGGTCGCCTACGAAGATGGTCTTGCCGACACCCAGTTCGGTTACGTCCACGACCAGTTCGTCGGGCAGGTTCTCGACCAGCGCGCTCACGACGAGCTTACGGGCCGACAGCGTCAGCTTACCGCCGACCTTCACACCTTCGGCGTTACCCGTCAGGCGTACCGGAATGGCGATGGATACGGGTTTACCCTCGGCAATGCGGTAGAAATCGAGGTGGAGGATCTGCTCGCGGATGGGGTGGAACTGCGCCTCACGCAGCACGGCCTGCTCTTTCTTGCCGTCGAAATCGAACTCGACGATGTAAGAGTTGGGGGTGTAGATCAGGGCCTTGATCTCGCGGGGGTCTACCGAGAAGGAAACCGACTCGCCGTTGCCCGACAGTACGCAGGGTACCATGCCCTCGCGGCGTACGGCCTTGGCCGCTTTCTTGCCGTACTCATCACGCTTAACGGCCTTTACAGAGATAGTTTTCATAATACGTTTGTTTTTTAATGTGTTACCACCGGCGGTTCTCAGCCCGGCCACGCAAGCCACGCCCCAATTCCGCCTGTTTCGGATCGCAAAGATAAGGTAAAATATCAAGAATCGAAAATCAACCGTAAAAAATTCGTTTCCGGGCAAAAAAATTTCGGTTTGGGATTTAACTTTTGCAACTTTAACGCGTCTTACAGACAAACCCTCATGGAAGCGACCCGCGACATACCCGCAGAAGAACTCTCGGCGCTACGCGATCCCGCCACCCGGCGCGGGGCGTTCGACCGTCTGGTCGGGGCATACCTGCGGCCGCTTTACTGGCACGCACGACGGCTGGTCGTCGTCCACGAGGATGCCGAGGATGTGGTACAGGAAACCTTCATCCGGGCATACGACAAGATCGGCACCTTCCGGGGCGGAGCCGGGGAACTGGGGGCATGGCTCTACCGCATCGCCACGAACACCGCACTGACGATGCTGCGGCGGCGCAGGCCGGGGCTCTTCTCCTCGCTCGACGACGTAAGCCGCATCCTGGCAAGCCGCGTGGCGGAGGAGTGCGGCGAGGATGCCGACCGGACGCTGGTACGTTTCCAGCAGGCGATCCTGGAGCTGCCGCTCAAGCAACGGCTGGTCTTCAACCTCCGCTACTATGACCGGATGCCCTACGGAGAGATCGCCCGCGTGCTGGGGCAGCGCGAAGAGACGCTCAAGGTCAATTACCACCATGCGGTACAGAAACTGAAAGAGAAACTAACACGGGAACTATGAACCACGAATTCGGAAATATCGGCAGGCGGCTGCCTTACGACCTGCCTGAGCATCGCCTCGAAGCGTTGCACGAACGCATCCTGCGCAATACGGCGGCACGGCCCGCACCCGCTGCCCGCACCCGCCGGCTTTACCTGGCGGCAGGGGTGAGTGTCGCGGCAGCCCTCCTGGCAACGGGCATCCTCGTCTCCGGACACCTCAGCCACCGCGCCGAGGCCCCGCTGCCGGACATCGAGCAGATGCTCGCCACAACCCCGACCGAAACCCTGCAACAGGCTGCGGCGGAGAACTACGACGACATACTCTACAACCAGCAACTTTAAAATTCCATGCGCTATGAAACAACTCCTCACTTTTCTTTGCGCGCTCCTCTTCGCCCTCGCAGGCAAGGCCGCGCCCGCCGGTGACGAACTGAAACAGCTTCTGGCCGAAGCCCGGGCTATCGTCAACACGGCCGGCAACGCGGCCGACCGGGAGGTCTCCCGGGCCTTGTCCGAAGCGCGCCGCGCCGTAAACGCCACCGACCGCCAGATCGACCGTGCCATGGCCGAGGCCCGCAGGGTCGTCGGCGCCTCCGACCGCGAAATCGACCGCGCCATTGCCGAAGCGCGCGCCGCCATCGACGCCGCCGAAACGGCCGCCGTCGCCAACCAGTCGATCGAAGAGCTGAACAAGGCCGCCCGCGAGCAGGTCGTGCGCGAACTGGGGCTTACCTCGCGCCAGCGCAAGGAGTTCGAACCGCTCTACAAAGCCTACCGCGAGGCGCTCGACAAGGCCGTCAATACCCCGGATGCGGGAACGGACGAGGCCGCTCAACGGCAGGGACTCAAAACCAAGCTCTCGAACATCGCCGCCACGGCGCAGGTCAAACGCGACTACGTGGACAAATTCGCCGCTGTGCTCACCGCCGAGCAGATCCGCCGCCTCTACAACACGGAGGGCGAAATCGGCACCAACATCAAACGTGCCGCCGTCGACCGCCGCCGCAACCAGAACACGCGGCTGAAAGGCAGCGGGCGCATGGTGACGCAGGACTGGGGCAAGGCGGGCGACTACACGGGCATTTCGGCCGCGGCGTTCTTCGACGTCACGGTCAGCCCCACGGCCCGAACCATCAGCGTGACGGCCGACGACAATGTGATCGACTACCTGGTGCTCGAGCGCGACGGCGGGACGCTGAAATTCCGCGTCAACGCCAACAATACGGAGAACATTTCGGTTTCGGTCGTCGTTCCCGCGTCGGCCGCCCTGCGCCAGATATCGGCCGGCTCCTACGGCAAGGTGACCTGCAAGCTGCCGCTGAAAGGGCCCTCGGTCGCGGTTTCCGTTTCGAGCTACGGATCGGTCATCGCCGACATCGACACCCCGGGTACCGCCCAGCTCAACGTGTCGAGCTACGGCAAATTCTCGGGCTCGGTACGCTGCAACGACTGCGAGCTGCGGGTTTCGAGCTACGGGTCGGCACAGGCGCCCGTCGACTGCCGCAACAACTGCCAAGTTACGGTCGGGAGCTACGCCAAGTTCTCGAACGACATCAAAGCTTCCGTCCTGACGCTCAAGATCAGCAGCGGCGCCAGTGTCAGCAGTACGCTGTTCTCGGATGCACTGACGCTGAGCGTCGACAGCTACGCCAAATTCTCCGGCGCGGTGACGGTGAACAGCCGGCAGGCGAAACTGACCGTCAGCAGCGGCGGCTCGTTCAGCGGCACGTTCAGCGGGAATTCGCTCGAGGCGGAAGTCGGCAGTTACGGCAAGATCAACCTGAAAGGGTCGGCACAGGTCGCCAGCGCCGCGGTCAGGGTATCGTCCGGAGCCGTGTTCAGCGCCCCCGAGCTGCGGGTCGCCGATTACGACCTGACCGTATCGAACTATGCCAAGGCCGACGTGTGGTGCTCGGGCACCCTGCGGATAAATGCTTCGACAGCCGCCCGGATAACGTACGACGGCCCTTGCAGGGTCGAATCGCTCACCGACAACATACGGCGCAGAAAGTAAATACAAACACCATAAGCGTATTTACGGGAAAGGGACGGAATCCGGTGCGGATCCGTCCCTTTCGGGTTTGCGGCAGTGCATTGCGCTATTCGATGCCGCGGATATGCTTCTCCCATTTCCAGGCTGCCGCGAGTGTCTCGTCGAGCGAGCGCTCGGCCCGCCAGCCCAGTTCGTTGTTGGCATACGACGGATCGGCCCAGATGGCCACGATGTCGCCCGCACGGCGGCCGACGATCTTATAGTTGAGTTTCAGATTGTTCACCTCTTCGAACTTGCGAACCAGCTCCAGCACCGAAACCCCGCGTCCCGTGCCGATGTTGAAGACCTCGTACCGTGCCTTGTTCCTGTCCTCGATCATGCGCCGGATCGCCGCCACATGCGCCTTCGCCAGGTCTACCACGTCGATATAGTCGCGGATGTTCGAGCCGTCGGGCGTCGGGTAGTCGTCCCCGAACACCGACAGGCATTCGCGGATGCCTGCGGCGGTCTGCGTAATGTAGGGCACCAGGTTCTGCGGCACGCCGCGCGGCAGCTCGCCGATCAGCGCCGACGGGTGCGCCCCGATCGGGTTGAAATAACGCAGCGCAATGCCTTTCAGCCCCTCGTAGGCGGCCAGCGAGTCGCGCAGGATGTCCTCGCACATCTGCTTCGTGTTGCCGTAGGGCGAGGTGGCCGGCTTGCGGGGCGTCTGCTCCGTGACGGGCAGCACGTCGGCCTCGCCGTAAACGGTACACGACGACGAGAAGACGATGTTCTGCCGCCCGTACTCACGCATCAGGCCGATGACGTTCATAAACGAAACGAGGTTGTTGCGGTAGTATTCCAGCGGCTTGCCGACCGACTCGCCCACGGCCTTCGACGCCGCGAAATGAATCACCGAATCGAAGTCGTATTTTTCGAACACCCGGGCAAAGGCGTCGCGGTCGCAGCAGTCGGCCTTTTCGAACGGGACGTCGACGCCCGTGATCCTGCGCACGCCCTCGACTGCATTCATGTCGCTGTTCGAAAGATTATCGACGATCACCACGTCGTAACCGGCGCCTATCAGTTCCACGGCGGTGTGCGAACCGATATAACCGGCGCCGCCGCTGACCAAAACACACGATTTTTTCATAAGTTGACGGTTTTTATTCGAACTACAAATATATCAAAAAAATACGCTCGTCCGCCAATTAGCCCCGAAAACCTCGGCCGCCGCCGGAAAATCCTTTCCCGGAGGGCTTCCGGCCTGCCCTGCGGCTGCGGCCGGGACATGCGGCGGGACGCCGTACCCGGGGATCGCCCGACGGCCTGCCAGGAGCGGGGGAAAGTCCGTCCCGGCCACGGAAGCTAACAAATTGTAACCCCGACATGGAAAAAAGCGGGAGGGCGGTGGCTGTTTTCGAAAATTAATCGTATATTTGCTAACAGATTGACACCTCACACACCGGAAATTCATCAAAACATTAACGGATATGTACGGAAAAATCAAAGAACATCTGCAGCAAGAACTTGCTGAAATCAAGGCTGCAGGGCTCTACAAGAGCGAACGGGTCATTACTTCGCCGCAACGTGCGGAGATCGAAGTTGCAGGTCGTAAGGTGCTAAACTTCTGCGCCAACAACTACCTCGGGCTTTCGGACAACCCGCGCCTGATCGAGGCGGCGAAAAAAGCCATGGACAACCGCGGCTACGGCATGTCGTCGGTGCGCTTCATCTGCGGCTGCCAGGACATCCACAAGGAGCTCGAAAAGGCCGTTGCCGACTACTTCGGCACGGAGGACACGATTCTCTACGCCGCCTGTTTCGATGCCAACGGGGGTGTCTTCGAACCGCTCTTCGGCGAACAGGACGCCATCATCTCAGACGCCCTGAACCACGCCTCGATCATCGACGGCGTGCGTCTCTGCAAAGCCGTACGTTACCGCTACGCCAATGCCGACATGGCCGACCTGGAGGAGTGCCTCAAAGAAGGCGCAGGCACAGCGTTTCCGCATCATCTGCACCGACGGCGTGTTTTCGATGGACGGCAATGCCGCCCCGCTCGACAAAATCTGCGCCCTGGCCGAGAAATACGACGCCCTGGTCATGGTCGACGAGTGCCACTCGGCGGGCGTGCTGGGCAAAACCGGCCGCGGCATCACCGAACTCTACGACCGGCACGGCCAGGTCGACATCCTGACGGGCACGCTGGGCAAGGCCTTCGGCGGCGCCGTAGGCGGCTTCACGACGGGCCGCAGGGAGATCATCGAGATGCTGCGCCAGCGTTCGCGCCCCTACCTCTTCTCGAACTCGCTGCCCCCCTGCCGTGGTCGGCGCCGGAATCGAGATGTTCAAGATGCTCGCGGAGAGCAACGAACTGCACGACCGTCTGGTGGCCAACGTGGAGCACTTCCGCGAAGGCATGATGGCCGCAGGTTTCGACATCAAACCCACGCAGTCGGCCATCTGCGCCGTGATGCTCTACGACGCCAAGCTGTCGCAGGACTTCGCCGCCAGGTTGCAGGACGAAGGCGTTTTCGTCACGGGATTCTACTATCCGGTCGTGCCGAAAGGCCAGGCCCGCATCCGCGTACAGGTATCGGCAGGCCATACCACCGACCAGCTGGATCGTTGCATCGCAGCCTTCACCAAGGTCGGCAAAGAATTGAATGTCATTAAATAACCAATCCTCATATGCCTAAGACCTCATTAGACGCAATCGACCGCAAGATCCTCAAATACCTGATCAAAAATGCGCGCATGCCCTTTCTCGAGATCGCCCGCGAATGCGGCATTTCGGGTGCGGCCATCCACCAGCGCATCCGCAAGCTCGACGAGTCGGGCGTGATTCTCGGCAGCCGCCTGATCGTCGACCCCAAGATGATGGGCTTCGACGTCTGCGCCCACATCAGCATCACGCTCAAAGACCCGCAGCTGCTCAAGCAGACCGTGGAACAGCTCAAGGAGATTCCCGAAATCGTGGAGGCACATTTCATCACCGGATCGGGCAACATCCTCGTGAAACTCTACTGCGTGGACAACGAGCACCTCATGCGTACGATTTTCGACGGCATCCTGCGTATCCAGGGCGTCGCCTCGACCGAGACGCAGATCTCGCTGCAGGAGGCGTTCCAGCGCCAGGTGAACATCGACTTTATCGAGGAGTAGTCCGCACGACGCCCCTTTCACAAAGGCGGAGGCCGGAAATCCCGGCTTCCGCCTTTGTGTCCGTGCATGCCGGGGCACAGGCCGCTGTCCCCGGCCCCGGACGCACAAAGAAAGTACCCCGCCCATAAGGCGGGGTACCCCGGCAAACAATTGTTTAACTGATGATTATCCCGCAAGTTTACTTAGCGGAATCCGAAGCTTCCGATGCGGAGGAGGAGTTGCCCTCACTTGTGCTTGTACTCTCAACCTTATTCTCCTCCTTGGCTGATTCTCCGGCAGTCGAATCAGTCTTATCCGCATCGCCGGACTCCGATTTCTCCTGTTCATCGGTAGCCGGGGACTCCGTTGCGGGAGCCGCAGCTTCGGTCGCCGCGGAGGCGTCCTTCTTCTCGGGCTGCTGTGCGCATGCGAATGCGCCTCCAGCCATCAGCATCAAAGCTGCCATCGTTACAATTGTCTTTTTCATAGCTCTTAATGATTTAAGGTTCCACTTCATTTCTTCAGGTTCGTAATTTGTCCCGTCGACCTTTCTGACTTTGGAAAGTCCAAGAGGCGTGCCATGCGGACAGAAAACGAAAAACCGCTGAATTACAGCGGTTAACAAAACGTGCCACAATCGGCGGTATGTGGAAAAGTGTGGAATCGCGCCACAGGTATGTGGAAAAATTCCACATGCAGGCGCATCACTCGATCCCGTATAGGTGCAATTTGTTGTAAAGGGTCTTGCGGTCGATGCCGAGCAGTTTGGCGGCCTGCGACTTGTTTCCCCCGGCCATGGACAGGGCGCGGCGTATCTGCTCCTCCTCGCCGGCCGGGTTGCGCAACGGCACCGCAGCCGCACCGGAAACCCCGGCGATTTCGGCCGGCAGTTCGCGGCAGGAGATATAATCGCCCCGGCAAGCAGCGTCGCCGACATCACCGTGTTCTTCATCTGCCGCAGGTTTCCCGGCCAGTCATAACGCACCATGGCCGCAGCGGCTTCGCCGTCGAACCCGACGATATGCTTGTCCAGCTGGCGGTTGGCCTGGTCGAGGAAAAAATCGGCATACAGCATGATATCCTCGCGCATCTGCCTCACTTCGGGCATACGGAGCGTAAATTCGTTGATACGGTGGTAGAGGTCGGCACGGAACGTCCCGCGCGCGATCGCCGCTTCGAGGTCTTCGTTGGTCGCTGCGACCAGCCGGATGTCGACAGGGACTTCGCGGTTGCTGCCCACGGGACGGATGCGGCGCTCCTGCAAGGCCCGCAACAATTGCACCTGGGTTTCATAGGTAAGGTTCCCCACCTCGTCCAGAAAGAGCGTGCCGCCGCTGGCCGCTTCGAAGGCGCCCGTCTTATCGCCGACAGCCCCCGTGAACGACCCCTTGACATGGCCGAAGAACTCCGAAGCAGCCAGGTCGCGCGGAATGGCGCCGCAATCGACCGCCACGAACGGCTTTCCGGCGCGCTTGCTCTGGCGGTGGATCAGCTGCGCCACATGTTCCTTGCCCGTGCCGCTGGCGCCGTTCACCAAGACCGACATGTTCGTCGGCGCGACGAGCCGCACATATTCGTAGAGCTGCCGCGCGGCATCGCTCTGCCCCTCGATATAGTTGGGCATATCCCCGCCCGCAGCCCGGGAAGTCTCCGGCGCCTTTTCCGGCGTTACCGGGGGGACATCGCCCACGGGCGCCGGGGCATCAAGCGCCTCGCGGATCTTTTTCAGCAATTCGTCGGGATTGACGGGCTTGGCGACGTAGTCGCGGGCGCCGAGTTTCATGCACCGCACGGCGTTCTGGATCTCGGCATAACTCGTCATTACGATCACGGGCACTTCGATCCGCTGCCCCGACATCCACTGCAAAAGGGCGATGCCGTCCTCGTCGGGCAGCCGCATATCGCTCAGCACGAGCGAGAACCCTCCTTCCGCAAGAGCCGTCCGGGCTGCCGCCGCACTGGCTGCGGTCTGTGTCCCGAACCCTTTTTTCGAGAGCCAGGTCTTGAGCATCAGGCCGAAGGTGATGTCGTCGTCTACGATCAGAATCCGTTCCATATTCACGACAAAGATACCTTTTTTTGCGCTTCCGCGATAATCGCACGGATATTTTCTGCCGCCGTGCGTACCTCCCGGCATAACGTGCCGGTCAGGGGCCTTCCCAGCTTTCCGCCGTCCGCAGCGCCGCCGCCACCTGCACGGCCCCGAGCATCGTGAAGATCGGCGTCATCTTGTGCGCCACGGCTTTCAGTGCCGCCGTATCGCCTTCGTCCAACGCCCGCTCCAGCAGGGCACAGTTGGCCGCGCCCTGCTCTGCGAAGGATTCCAGAATTCCCCGTGCCGCCGCCGTGTCGTCACCCGCATAGGCCGTCAGAGCGCTGAAATCCACTCCGTCCGCCTGTTCCGCCCCGGCCGCGGCAACCCCGCACCCGACGGGCGCCACCGCGGCATCCGCGCCGCAGACGGTGTTCAGCACGGCAACCAGTTCATTCGCCGTAAATGGCTTGCGCAGGCATCCCGCGAACCCGCGTGCCGAGAAATCCCCGGCATCCATCTCCCCGCGCGCCGAAACGGCCACCACGGGAATTGCAGAGTCGACCCCGCGCACCGCGGCCAATACGCTAAACCCGTCAGCCGACGGCATCTGTATATCGGTAAAAACAGCGTCGAACACCCCTTCGGCCACCAGTTTGGCGGCATATTCGGGATACTGGCAGCACTCGGCAGCCACCCCGGCCTGGCGGCACATCCCGGCAGTCATCTCCAGTTGCAGCGGGTCGTCGTCGATCAGCAGCACCTTCAAGTCCGGACGGACGGACGTGCGGGCAGGCTGCGGCGGGCCGCCGGGTTTCTTCCCGCTGCTGCGGCCTACCGGCACCGAGACAATGAACTTGCTGCCCTCGCCCAGGCGGCTTTCGAGCGAGATGCTGCCGCCGAGCAGTTTTACCAGACGGTCGACGATCGAAAGCCCCAGACCGAACCCGTCGACGCCCTGCGCCGAACGCAGGCGTACGAACTCCTGGAAAATGCGTTCTTTCTCCTCGCGGCCGATGCCCCGCCCGGTGTCGCGCACGGAGAATACCAGCCGTCCGTCCACGACGTCGGCCCGGATCGTCACACTGCCCTCGTCCGTAAATTTCAGCGCATTGGATATCAGGTTATCGGCAACCTGGCGGATCCGGAAAGGATCGCCCGTCACCTCGTCCCCGGCCCCCGGCCCGGCTTCGAGCACAAGGGCGATGCCCTTTGCATCGGCCATGGCCGCAAACCCCTCGCGGATCGTCTCGAACAGTTGTGCCGGGCAGAACGCCACGTTGTCGACGTCGACCTTGTTGATATCGAGCCGGTAGAAGTCCAGCAGGCTGTTGACCAGCGCCAGCAGGTGCTCCGACGACTCCTTCATATTGTGCAGGTAAAGTCCCTCGCGTTTGCCCGTGGTGAGGCGCGAAAGCAGGTCGATATACCCCATCACCGATCCCAGCGGCGCCTTGATGTCGTGCGTGATGGCCAGCATGAGCTGTTCGCGCGCGGCCAGCAGCGCCTCGTTGTCGCGGTTGGCCCGCTCGAGCGCCCGCCGGTAGCGGGTGCTGCGGTTGATATCACGCAGCAGGATACCCACGAACAGCAGCATCAGCACGACGGCGACGATGGCGATACCGCCCAGCACGTACGACGACCGGCGGCGGATAGCCTCCGTCTGGTCGATCTTGCCCAGCAGGAACGCCGTATCCTCGGCTTCGAAATCCATGATGAGGCGGTAGATCTTCGTATTCACCAGTTCGTTGCTGTAGCGGAGGCGCATCCCTTCATCCCACGCCCGGTCGTAAATGCCGATGCGGTCGCTGGTCACCCGATCCTGCAACGTCCTGAGGACGATGGCGATCGTATCCTTCACGGCCGTCGCGGGGAGCGAATCGACGACCCGCTCACGGTGAGAGATCACGATGCTCGAATCCTCTTTGGGAGGACTGAACAGGTCGGCGAAACGGCGGAAGAAATTGCGCTTGCGCCGCGGCACCGCCACGGACAGCGTATCCTGCACCACCGTACGCACCGACACGCTGTCGCGCAAAACCGCCACGCTGTCCACACTGTCCGCCGGGCCGATCAGCTCGCGGATATTCTTGTCCAGCAGGCTGGCCGTAGCCGCCGAACGGATCGTCCGCCGCAGGTTCATCGTCCGCCGTTCCTTGTCGCCCAACAGCCTCACGATGCTGTCCAGGCGCATCGTCTGGAGCGAATCCTGCTCCCCGGTCAGGATGCGCAACGAGTCGATATAGCCGCGCACGGTGCGCAATTCGCGTTTGTACCGCGCCTCGTAAGACTTGTATCCGGCGATCATCAGCTGGCCGTAACTCTCGGCCTGATAGAGGTGGTAGAGGGTTTGTCCCACGACATTGCGCTTGGTATGCAGCAGCGAATAACTGCCGTCGGAGGTCGAAAAACGCACCACCGCCCGGTAAACATACCCTACCGAAAGGACGCAGACGGCAATCAGGATGACATAGCCCGCGACGATCTTGGTTTTGACGAATTTCGACTCTTTCATACCCCCAAAGATAGTAAAAACCGGGAAAATCCCGGCACCTGCCGATTTCGCTCCCGCACGCCCGGGCGGCACGGTGCGGCCGCCCATCCGCTCCGCGACGTCCCGCGCACAACACCGATCCCGGACAAGCCGCTCCCGCATAAGGCCGGACAGTCCGGATCCATAAAAACAAAACCGGGCCGCACGACATCGTACGGCCCGGTCATTCCACGTTTCGCGGTGCGGACTAATACTTATACCGCATCCACTTGTAAAGTTCCTTGAACGTCGGCTTTTTGCCGTACATGAAGATTCCCACGCGGTAGATCTTCGCCGCCAGCCACACCATCGCGGTAAACGAGGCGTAAAGGATCGCCAGCGAAAGAATCACCTCCCAGAGGGGAATGCCGTACGGAATACGCGCCATCATCACCACGGGCGAGGTGAAGGGGATGATCGAGAACCAGAAGGCCATCTGTGAGTTGGGGTCGTTCACGACCGATATCATCACCAGCAGGGCGAGGATGATCGGGATCGTGATCGGTGTCTGCAACTGCTGCGCGTCCTGGATGCTGTCCACGGCCGATCCCACCGCGGCGAACATCGCCGAGTAGAACAGGTAACCGCCGAAGACGAACAGCAGCAGGTAGGCGAAGATGCGGAGGATAAAGCCGAAGTCCGTAATGGCCGCTATCACCTGCAACATCTCCGGGTTCACGTCGATCGCAGCCGCTGCGCCGGGAACCCCCTGTTGCATGGCCTGCACGCCCTCCATCATTTCGGGCGGCATCATCTGCGCCACCGCAAGCGCCCCTACGACGCACAGCGCGCCCCAGATCAGCACCTGCACGACGGCCACGGCCGCCACGCCGAGGATCTTGCCCATCATCAGGTCGAAGGGCCGCACCGACGAGACCATCACCTCGAGCACGCGGTTGTTCTTCTCTTCGATGACCGACTGCATGACCATCGAGCCGTAGATCAGCAGGAACATGTAGAGGATCATGCCCAGCACGAAGCCCGTCCCCGTGGCTACCACCGACGATTTGGCGTGCGCCTCCTCTTCCTGCGACTCGTCGTTGCGGAAAGTCTGCATACCGACGCGGGTCTTCACCTCCTGAAGTATCTGCGACAGGTTTTCGATGTTATACGATTTGAGTTTCTCGGCCTCTATGATATCCTCGATCTGCCCCGTGATGTTGCTTTCGACCGACAGCGACGACGACGAATTGGCATACAGTTTCACGTTGTTGGGGTTGGTGAGGATGTCGAACCGATGTAGAGCACGCCGAACTTGTCGGTCAATTCCTTACGCGCGGCCTCGGTCGAAAGGTCGGTGGGCTCGAATATCAGCTCCTTGCCGCTTTGCAGCCTGGGGGCTATCAGCCCGCTCTCGTCGATCACGGCGATATGTTTCTCGTCGCCGCCCGAATACTTCATGATGAGCATCGGGGCGAACATCAGGCCGACCATCAGCAGCGGCATCAGCAGCGTGGTGATGATGAAGGATTTTTTACGGACGCGCTCGTTGAATTCGCGTCCTATGATGATACCTACTTGTGACATGGTTTTACTTGTTTTTATGAGTTTTGTTCCCGAAGAGATTGATTAGCTGCGCCGCGACGAGCAGCCCCACGCAGATGTAGACCCCGCGGCGCAACCCGCTCCCCGGCACAGACGTCGTAAAAGAGGATGCCCAGTGCCGCGACGACGAAGACGGAGCTGACGATCTTGCTGTTCATGGCCGGCTAAAGGTTCCCGCTGACGGCGCGGATGAATATGTCGTTCATCGACGGGATGATCTCCTGGAACGAGCGCAGCTCGACGGCGTCGTTCACGGCGGCGATCACTGCGCGCACCTCCTCGTCGCGCCCGACATGGAGTTTGAGCGTAGCGTATACCGACTTGTCCTGCGAACCTTCGAGTATCTCGCAGCGGCCTTCGACGGCACGGCGCAGCGCCGCCTCATCGCCCCGGTAGGCCACTTCGAAGATGTTTGCCCCGTGCCTGCGGCGTATGTCGTCGACACACCCCGAGAGGATGTTCCGCGACTTGTTGATGAGCGTGATGTGGTCGCAGATCTCCTCCACCGAGGACATGTTGTGCGTCGAGAAGATGATCGTCGCGCCCTTGTCGCGCAGCGCCAGGATCTCGTCCTTCAGCAGGTTGGCGTTGATCGGGTCGAAGCCCGAGAACGGCTCGTCGAAGATCAGCAGCTCGGGTTCGTGCAGCACCGTGACGATGAACTGCACCTTCTGGGCCATGCCCTTCGAGAGCTCCTCGACCCGCTTGTCCCACCAGTCCTGGATGCCGAACTTCACGAACCACTGCTTGAGCCGCACAACGGCTTCGCGGCGCGAAAGGCCCTTGAGACGGGCGAAGAAGACGGCCTGTTCGCCGACCTTCATCTTCTTGTAGAGACCCCGTTCCTCGGGCAGGTAACCGATACGGTAAACATCCGCAGGCGTGATCTCGCGGTCACCGAACAACACGCGGCCGCTGTCGGGCGCCGTGATGCGGTTGATGATGCGGATCAGCGTCGTCTTGCCGGCCCCGTTGGGGCCAAGCAACCCGTAGACCGAACCTCGGGGGATTGCGAGCGATACGTCGTCGAGGGCCTTGTGCCCGGCGTATTGCTTGGTGACATGTTCTACTGTGAGTAAATCCATAGTCGCTGAGAGTTATTTTTAGGGTTTGTTCGGCGACAAATATAACAACAATTTTTGAATATCAAAAAATATTTATCGTTTTTCGATATAATCAACATAGCAACCCGCCCGGCAGGGAAACAAAAAAGGCGGCAGGGATTACCCTGCCGCCGGCATATCGATCGGGGCGGCACCCGCCTACCAGATAACCACGCGCTCCTCCTCGGGCATGAACATCTCCCCGTCGGTCATACTGAACGCATCGTAGAAATCCTGCAGGTTGCGCAGCGTGGCGTTCACGCGCCATTTGCCCAGCGAGTGCACGTCGAGCTTCGTAAGACGGGCGATCTCCTCGTCGCGGATGTTCTGCGCCCACAGCGTAGCGTAAGCCAGGTAGAACCGCTGGTCGGCGGTGAATCCGTCGATCGGCGCGGGCTCGGTGCCGTTCAGCGAGTTACGGAACGCCGTATGGGAAACGCGCAGGCCGCCCTGGTCGGCGATGTTCTCGCCCAGGCTGAGGGAGCCGTTGGCCATAATCGCAGGCTGGCCGTCCTTGGCGGGCAGCACCTCGATCGCGTCGAACTGTTTTACGAGGATGTCGGTCTTGGCCTTGAACGCGGCGGCATCCTCTTCCGTCCACCAGTCGTGCATGTTGCCGTCCTTGTCGTAGTGGCGTCCCTGGTCGTCGAAGCCGTGGAGCATCTCGTGGCCAATGACCACGCCGATGGCGCCATAGTTGAAGGCGTCGTCGGCCTTCGGGTCGAAGAACGGATACTGGAGAATGCCGGCGGGGAAGCAGATCTCGTTGGTCGTCGGGTTGTAGTAGGCGTTGACCGTCTGCGGGGTCATGTGCCACTCGTCCTTATCGACAGGCTTGCCGAGCTTCGAAATATTGTCGGCCGTATACCAGAGGCTGGCATTCACGATGTTCTCGAAATAGCTCTTCGAAGGGTCGATCGCCAGCGTCGAATAGTCCTTCCATTTGTCCGGGTAACCGATCTTCACCGTGAAGGCGGCCAGTTTTTCCTGAGCCTTGGCCTTCGTGGCGTCCGACATCCAGTCGAGCGCGGCGATGTGCTGCCCGAGCGCCGTCTGCAGGTTCTTCACCAGTCCGAGCATACGCTCCTTGTCCTTTGCGGGGAAATATTTGGCTACATACATCTCGCCCACGGCCTCGGAAAGGATGCCGTTGGGCACCGACATGGCACGCTTCCAGCGGGGTTTCATCTCCTGCTGGCCGGCCATCGCCTTGCCGTAGAAATCGAACGAAGCCTGCTGGAAATCGTCGCTCAGGTACGACGCCGCATCGTCCAGGTACTGCGCCGCGAGGTAGTAACGGATATCCTCCAGCGGGGCGTTCTTCATCAGGTCGTTGGCGTTGGCGATCGACGATTTCGTCGTCACGATGATCGTGTCGAAGTCGCCGATGCCCATGGCTTTGTAGTAAACGGGCCAGTCGATGGCGTCGTAGGTCTTCTCGAACTCGGCCTTCGCCGTGGGGTTGTACTGCGCGGGAATGTTGCGCAGCTCGACGTTCGACCACGACTTCTCGGCCAGCTTCGTCTCGATGTTCATCACCCCGGCAACAGCTTTCTCGATATCGGCTTCGGGGACTCCGCCCAGGCGGAAGAGCTTGCCCAGATACTCCTTGTAGGCCGTCCGGATATTCTCGTTCTCAGGGTCGAGGTAGTAGTCGCGGTCGCCCATCATGATACCCGACTGCGAGATATAAAGGGCGTTGATATCGCTGTTCATCAGGTCGGCCTGCACACCCACCGAAAAGAACGGGTTGGCGATCGCGGTGTGTATCCTGGCCACTACGGGGGTCAGCTGCGAACGGTCGGAGATCGCAAGGATCCCGGCTACGGCATCCTTCACCGGAGCTGCGCCCTCGGCGTTCAGGCGCACCGAATCAGCCCCATCTTATAGAGGTCGGAGATTTTCTGCTCGATGCTGCCGGGCTCGGCCTTCATCTTGGTCATCTCCGAGAAAAGCTCGTTGATACGCTTCTCGTTGTTGTCGCGCAGGATATCGAACGAACCGTAGCGCGAATATTCCGGTTTGAGGGGGTTGTTCTTCTGCCAGCCGCCCGTGGCGTACTGGTAGAAATCGGCGTCGGGAGCCACCGAAAGGTCGAAGTTGGCCATGTCGATAGCCGGCGCCTTGGATGTATTCTGACAACTTGCCATACAAGCTATTGTTGCAGCGAAAAGAATGATTTTTTTCATTGTGTTCGGGTATTTTAGTGACGACAGGGGTGTCCGACCATGCCGGAACACCCCTTGTCTTTATTTCGGATCTGGATCGGAATGTCGGCTTATTTGCGGATCGCCGCCACACCCGGAAGCACCTTGCCTTCCATGTATTCGAGCAGGGCGCCGCCGCCGGTCGAAACATACGAAACCTTGTCCGCCAGGCCGAACTTGTTGATGCAGGCTACCGAGTCGCCGCCGCCGATGAGCGAGTAGGCACCCTTCGAGGTAGCCTCGGCGATAGCCTCGGCCACGGCGCGCGAACCGGTTGCGAACTTGTCGATCTCGAACACGCCCACGGGGCCGTTCCAAAGGATCGTCTTGCACTTGAGGATCTCCTCGCGGAACACCTTCTTGCCTTCCTCGGCGATGTCAACGCCTTCCCAGCCGTCGGGAATGTTGTTGGCCGGAGCCACATCGGTGTTGGCATCGGCCGAGAATGCGTCGGCGATCAGCGCGTCGGGCGACATCACGACCTTCACACCCTTCTGCTTGGCTTTGGCCAGAATATCGAGTGCCGTCTGGAACTGGTCGGGCTCACAAATCGAATTGCCGACCTTACCGCCCTCCGCAGCCGCGAAGGTATAGGTCATACCGCCGCCCAGGATGAGGACGTCCACCTTCTCCAGGAGATTCTCGATGATGGTGATCTTGGTCGAGACCTTCGAACCGCCCAGGATGGCGCAGAACGGGCGCTGCGGGTTAAGCATAATGCCGTCGATGGCCTTCAGCTCGTTCTCCATCACATAGCCGAACATCTTGTCGTTGGGGAAATAATCGGCGATCAGCGCCGTCGAAGCGTGTGCGCGGTGCGCCGTGCCGAACGCGTCGTTGATGTAGCAGTCGGCATACGAAGCGAGCCGCTTGACGAACTCCTTCTGCGGACCCTCTTTCAGCGCCTTCTTGGCGGCCTTCTTCTCCTCGTCGGTAGCGTCTTCGGCCAGGCCGCGGGGCTTACCCTCCTCCTCGGCGTAGAAACGGAGGTTCTCCAGCAGCATCACCTCGCCGGGCTTGAGGTTCTTGGCCATCTCGGCGGCCTTCTCGCCCATGCAGTCGCCGGCGAACATCACCTTCACGCCCAGGCGTTTCTCGATGGCGGGGACGATCTGCTCCAGCGAGAACTTGGGATCGGGATTCTTCTTGGGACGTCCCAGGTGCGACATCAGGATCACCGAGCCGCCCTTTTCGAGCACCTTCTTGATGGTGGGGATCGCCGCGCGGATGCGCGTGTCGTCCGTCACTTCGCCCTTCTCGTTGAGGGGCACGTTGAAATCCACGCGGATGATCGCGCGCTTGCCTTTGAAATCGTAATTGTCGATTGCGATCATAGCTCTTTGATTTTGAATTATTTTGTTGAATTGATCTTTCATCCGGTATTACCGGGGCAAATTTATGAAAATAATTTAAAAAAGTGTTATTCCGATAACAGAAAAAATAATGCAGCCCGCCGCGGCAAAGGCTCCGGAGTCTGCCCTCCAGCCCCGGAGTACCGCATCCAGCCCCGGACAAACCCCTGCGGCCCGATCAGGCAACACCCTTATTCACGCCGCCGCTTATTCCGCCCCCCACCGGAGGGCACGAAGGAACTGCGCAGCACGCCATAAAGCCGGACAGGAAGCCGCGGAACCGGATTGCGAACCACAAAAACCGCGCAGGAATCGCCCCCCGTCACAGCCCGCTAATAGAACGTCCCCTTGGGCGCGAAGATCGCATACCCGAAATTGAACGTCAGGTACATGTTCTTCCAGTTACGCAGGTCGTATTTGGTGAGCGCCAGGCTGACCGGGCCGATCGGCGTATGGTAGACCAGCGACGCCTCGGCGATATAGTGCCAGCGCTTATCTTCCACCGGGCCCGACACCCCGGGCACGAAACTGCGTTTCTCGCGGAACATGGCGTAGAAACCCGTGCGCAGGAAGAAGTTGTGCATCAGGTCGAAGGTGGGCATGATACCGCCCGCCGCGAACCGCCTGCCACGGAAGTCGGGCATGTAAATCATCTGCGCATGAGGCACCGGCTCATAGGCCGGCATCGACATCACCGTGGCCCCCTCGGTCGTGAACTCGGGGTGGTTCGTGATCACGCCGTCGACATTCAGCCCCAGCGAAAGCCAGCTGCAGCCCGGCATGTCGAAATACTTGTCCCACGTAAACCGTGCCCCGAACCACTGGCGAGGCGTCCGCGACAGGAACTTTTTTCGCATCGAACGGCTCGTATTTATCGCGCCCCGTGACGAAGATGCCCGACAGTTTCAGGTCGGAACCCCGGCGGGGATAGAGGAACTTGTCGAGCGTATTGCGTGCCAGCTCGGCCTTGATCCCGAAGAACGAATAGCGCGAATGGTCGGTATCGTCGGCGAAAAGCTCGTCGGAATCGTACCGGTAATTGACATGCCCGCCGTTGGCGCGGATCAGGAAGACGCCGCGGTGGGCGGGGCATCCCGGCAGCCACCGAGAAGAAACTTTCGCTGTTCTTGACCTGCCGCGTGTTGTCGATTTTGGTGACGTTGCCGAACGACCCGTGGCGGAAATTCCGCACGGCGAAATTGTAGGAGTAATCCAGGAACACGGGTTTCCACATGTAGAAATCCGTGCGCCCTCCGATCGTACCCCACGTATAGATCGGCCCGAGGTAGAGGTCGGCGCCCAACTGCTGCGCGACGCGGCCGATGTTCTGGTAATTGACGCCGATATAGGCCTGGTTGAAGGCCGTCGAGGAGACGTTGCCGCCGATCGTGATCTTGAAGTTGGGTTTGGTATGGAACTTTGCCCGGAACGAATAGCGCTCCGTCACGGTGTCGTATGTCACGTGCGGGAAATCCATCGTGAAATCGCCGTCCGCAAGCACCGCGTAGAGGTTGTCGCGCAATTCGGAAAAACCCATCGGGCGCTGGCGCCCGGGGGTACGGCGGTCTACCTTCACGAAGTCGCGGATATAGGCCTCGGGAGCCGGGGAGAGCCCTTCGAGCTTATAGTCGTTGAAGACCAGCGGCGGGCATTTGGCGCGGAACTCCTCGCGCCGCTCGGCATAGCGCCGGGGTGACCAGCGTTCGGAAACCCGCTCCAGGATCTGCGGCATGACGGCCATCGCATCTTCATAACCGGCATCCATCACGGCCACGGCGCTGTCGAAATCGAGCATGTTGACATCCACGGCACGGCGCACCGTGACGCTGCGCCCTTTGGGCAGGTCGTAATCCGTATCGTGCATCGCCAGCATGAAAGCCTGGTCGAGGATGTTGATGTCCTCGCCCGGCGGGGTATTGCCCGCCGTGCAGATACTGCCCACGATCAGGTCGGGACGGAACCCCACGTCGAGCGGACGCCACGGGAAGTTGTCGTAAATACCGCCGTCGTAGAGCAGCATCGAATCGACTTTCATCGGTTTGAACACCAGCGGGATGGACATCGACGAGCGCACGGCTTCGCACAGGTCGCCGTTGCGCATCACCACCGGCTCGCGGGCGTTCATATCGCTCGACACGCAGAGGAAAGGCACCATCAGACGGTCGAAGTCGCCGCCGGCAGCCGCCGAGGCCGGCGCGAACAGCTCCGTAAGCGCCATCTCGATCGGCGTCGAAGAAATCAGGTTCGTCACACGGAAACGCTTGCCCGAATTACCCAGGTTCAGGCGCACGCTGATAAACGACGGGTTGTGGCCGATCTGCTGGTAGTAGGGGGTATAGCGGGGGTCGATACGCCCCGACACCCACTCCTTGACCACGCCCGAAGCGACGATCTCCCGCATCTGGGCAGGGGAGTAGCCCGCGGCATACATGGCCGCGATGATCGAGCCCATCGAGGTGCCCGCCACGTAATCGATCGGCACGCCGTTCTCCTCGAGGGCTTCGAGCACGCCTATATGGTAGAGTCCCTTTGCGCCGCCGCCGCTCATCACGACGCCCACCGAGCGGGGACGTGCAGTCCCGTCGTCGGGGTTCTGCGCCCCGGCGACCGTCGCAGCGAGCAACAGCACCGAGATAAATGAGAGGGTTTTACGCAACATATCTCAATTTTTTTATAACTTTGCACGTTATATATACCGTAATAAGACGGGTAAAAATACGGAAAAAGCGTAAACAATCAAAATATGACCGACAAAATCAATGAACTTCTCCGACGTGTCGAAGAGTTCAAACCGAAGGCAGCGGCCGAGATCGAGGCCTTCCGCATCCAAGTTCTCGGCAAGAAGGGCGAGCTGAACGCCCTGATGGAGGAGTTCAAGAGCGTGGCTCCGGAGCTCAAGCGCGAGGTGGGGCAGCAGCTCAACAAACTCAAGGTCACGGCCCTCGACCGCATAAACGCCCTGCGCGAGCAACTTCAGGACGCAATCGCCGACGACGGCGCTGCGACCGAAGACATGACCCGTCCCGGTTCGGCCGAGCAGTTGGGGTCGCGCCACCCGATCTCGCTGGTGAAGAACCAGATCGTCGAGGTCTTCTCGCGGCTGGGCTACACCGTGGCCGACGGGCCCGAGATCGAGGATGACTGGCACGTCTTCTCGGCGCTCAACTTCCCGCCCGAGCACCCGGCACGCGACATGCAGGACACCTTCTTCATCGAGAAGAACCCCGACATCCTGCTGCGCACGCACACCTCGTCGATCCAGGTCCGCACGATGGAGCGCCAGAAACCGCCCATCCGCGTGATCTGCCCCGGGCGCGTCTTCCGCAACGAGGCCATTTCGTACCGCGCGCACTGCATCTTCCACCAGATCGAGGGCCTCTACATCGACGAGGGGGTATCGTTCGCCGACATGAAACAGTCGCTGCTCTACTTCGCCAAGGAGATCTTCGGCGAGCAGGCCGTCATCCGCATGCGCCCCTCCTACTTCCCCTTCACCGAGCCGTCGGCCGAGGTCGACGTCTCGTGCAACCTCTGCGGCGGCAAGGGCTGCGCCGTGTGCAAGGGCACGGGGTGGCTCGAAATCATGGGCTGCGGCATGGTCGATCCCAACGTCCTGAAGGCAAACGACATCGACCCCGAGAAGTACTCCGGATTCGCCTTCGGCATGGGTATTGAACGCATCGCCATGCTCAAATACGGCGTGAAGGACCTGCGCCTCTATTTCGAGAACGACGTGCGTTTCCTCCACCAGTTCGACACGGCACTCTAAAACACCGGGCCCATGAAACGTCTGACAGCGATCACGGTACTGTGCGTGCTCTTCCTTTCGGCCTTCGCCGCCGGGAAAGGCCCCGCCGGCGTGCCCGGCTATCCCGATTCGCTGCGCAGCGTATGGCTGTATACCGAAGGCATCAAACAGAATGCCATTGCCCGAGACACCGTCCGGGCGCGGGAATTCTTCGCCGAGGCCATCCGCAACGACTCGACCTTCGCACCGGCTTATTACGAAATGGCCGCCAACGGCATGTATTCCACGCCCGACGAGGCGGTGGATCTGGCACGCACGGCCTTCCGGCTCGACACCGCCAACAAGTGGTACCACCAGTTCCTCGGGCAGGCACTCATCTATGCCCGCCGTTACGACGAGGCGCTGGCCGTCTACCGCCGCCTGCGCAGCGACGAGCCGCAGAACCCCGACAACTACCGGATTCTGGCCGCCCTCTACGAGCAGGCACAGCAGCCCTTCTCGGCCATCGCCACGCTCGACTCGGCCGAGGTGCGCTTCGGGCGCATCCCGGTACTGAGCACCATGAAGCGGCAGCTGCTGGTCGCTACGCGCCAGATGGACAAGGCCGTCGAAGAGGCCGAGGCCATGGTCGAAGCGGTGCCTTACGAGGCCGAACACCACGTCGTGCTGGCCGACCTCTACGGCATTCTGGGCAAAGATTCGCTGGCCAAGGCCGAATACGACCGGGCATTGCAGATCGACTCGACCGACGTGGGAACGCTCATGTCGCTGGCCGATTTCTACAACGGCCGCCACGATTACCGGGCGGTGCTGGACGTTACGCAGCGGCTTTTCGAGTCGGACAAGATGCCGCTCGACACGAAGATCAAACGTTTCGGGATCTTCACCTCCGACATGCGTTTCTACCGCGAATATTACCCCCAGCTCAATACGCTGGCCTCGACGCTTGCCGTCCGCTACCCGCAGGACAGGCGCGTCGTGGAACTTTATGCCAAACACCTGATCGCCTCGGGCGAGCTGGAACAGGCGCTCGCGCTCTACAAACTCCACCTCGACGACCAGCCGCCCGTCGAGGAGTATTTCCGTTCGGTGATCGACATCGAGAGTTATCTTCAGCATCCCGATTCGGTGAACCGCTATATCGGGCGCGCCCTGGAGCTCTTTCCCGGACAGGTCGATTTCCACCTCTCGAAAGGGCATACGCTGAATTATTCCAAACAATATCCCCAGGCGATCAAAGCCTACAAACAATCGCTGGGCTATGCCCGGACAGATTCGCTGCGCAGCGTGATCTGGGGATTTATCGGCGACACCTGGCACCAGAAAGCCACCGCCGGCGAACAGGACATCGACGACAATTTCGCCCGGGCTGTCCGAAAAGGTTCGTTCCGGGCGGATATGAAGCAGTGCTACAAAGCCTACGACCACAGCCTGCGCTACGATCCGGATAACGCCATGGTACTCAACAACTACGCCTATTTCCTCTCGCTCGAAGGGCGTGAACTCGAAAAGGCGCTCACGATGTCGAGCCGCGCCATCGCCCTCACGGACAACAACCCCACCTACCTGGACACCCATGCCTGGGTGCTCTTCAAGCTGGGACGCACGGCCGAGGCCAAGAAGGTGATGCAGCAGGCCATCGCCCTCGACGGGCAGGAGAGTGCGGCGCTGCTGGTTCATTACGGGGATATCCTGCATGCCATGGGCGAACAGTTCATGGCCGAAATATACTGGCGCAAGGGACTCGAAAAGGGCTACGACGCCGACCAGATCACCCGCCGCATGGAACAGGGCAAAGCCGAAAAAGAGTGACCGTGATGAAGCCCGCCCGCATACTGACCCTCCTTTTCCTGTTCGCCGCCTTTACCGCTGCGGCGCAGGGGGGCCGCGATGCCATCGAAGAGCAGAAACGGGTCATCGCCGCCCTGGAAAAGAGGATTGCCGACGAGGAACGCGCGATCTCGAAGATACAGGAAGGCCGCGCCGCCACCGAGGAACGGGTTCGCCGCCTGGCGCGCCAGCTCGACTCCCGCAACCAACTGCTCGAAGAGACCGAGAAGCAGGTGCGCCTGCTGCGCAAGGAGATATCCCGTACGGACAGCGTCGCCGGCGATCTCAGCTCGGCCCTGGAACGCAACCGTACGCAGTATGCCGAGATGGTACGCGAGGCCTACCGCAACTATAAGCACAACAATTACCTGACCTACATTTTCTCGTCGCGCGACTTCGCCGACGTCGCGAAAAAGATCACCAACCTGCGCGAGGTGGCTTCGATGCGCGAACGCAAACTGCACGACATCGCCGCACTTTCGGAACAGGTCGCCCGCGAGAAGGAGCTGCTCGACCGTCGCAAACGCTCGTTGGATTCGGTGACGCAGAACCTCACCGCCCAGAAACAGAAGCTCCAGCGCGATTCGCGCAACGCCCGGGCCAATATCCGCCAAATGTCGCAGAAGGAGAAACAGGCCCTGCAACGCAAACTGTCGCAGGAACAGCAGCTCGACGTGGCCATCAGCGAGCTGCGCAAACTCACCAAAGGCAATACCGAGGGTGCGTCGTTCTCGACCAAGACCACGGGCCTGCGGCTTCCCGTCACGGCGGGCCGCGTGAAGCGCTACAAGGAGAACATGGCCGAAATCACGGGTCCCAAGGGGGCGCACGTCATTTCGATCTACGACGGCAAGGTCGTGGACGTCAAGCGCAACCGCATAACCAACAAATACGACGTTTACGTGGCTCACGGCGAATATATAACCTCCTATGCCAACATGGGGTCGATCTGCGTCGAGAAGGGCCAGAAAGTGGCAAGAAACGAACAGTTGGGCACCATCGGCTCGTCGGTCAACATCATGACGATGGAAACCGAGTACAAACTGGTATTCGGCATCTACCCGCCGAACCCCGGCATGAAGCTCCGCGCCGAAAACTGTTTCAAACGGTAAACCCCGGCGATAAACACCGAACCGGGAACCCTTCCGAACGATAAACACCGACAATAAATACCGGATCGGGAATCCTTCCGAACGGTAACCCCGGACACGCCACGCCGAAAAACCGTTTCGGGCGAAGGATAAATCCCATCAAATATTTTTGGCAACGGCGGGCAGAAATCCCGCTCTAAACCTGGCCAGCTCTCCCGTCGACCTTTTCCGGATCAAAAAACCTTTTCCGCAGCCCTGTATCTGGCCAGAACGGAATACAACAGCGGGATCCCGCAAAAACAGGATCCCGCTTACCAATTATTCCGGAAAGTCGTCAGACCTCCGGCGAATCGAGGATAATCACCGGGTCGCCTATGTTGGCGGGGATTTCGACCCAAAACCAGTTCAGGTCGCCCGGTTTGTCGGCCGCATCCACGCCCACGACATAGTAGAAGAGCTTGTCGCCGGCCTTGAATCCGGCGCCGTTGTTATTGAACTTGTGCTCGGCCGTGTCCATATAAACGCCCGGCACACCGTCCTCGTAATCCATCAGGATATAACCGATCAGCGTCTTTTCGTCATCATACCCGTCGCCGATGACATTCACCGTCTCGGTACTCGAATAAAAATGCGCACACTTGACATTGGCTTTGTTGGCGACACGCAACGTCCCCTTTCCGCCGACCGTCTCGTAAGAAAACTCGACATCGACCCACGGCGACGTCACGACGACCGGTTCGTCGGCTGTCGTCGTCGAAGCCTTTGCCGGATCCGAATCGGTATATCCGGGGGCGTCTCCGGCCAGCGCAACGACTTCGAGCGTATATTCCGTAGCGGGTTTTAGCCCCGAAAAAGAGACTTCCACGGCATCATACGAAGCGATCTCAGCCACGACGACCTCCTGTCCTCCTTCAGTCGTCAGCAGTTTATAACCGAAAGCCGCAGCATGCTCCACGGCCGTCCACGAGGCCGCGAACGACGTGGGTTTGACGTCCTTGAAGACAATCCCGGGCGAAGCGAGTTTCACAGGCTGCGGATCGGGTTCGGATCCTTTGTCGTCATCACATCCCGAAAACAACGCCACGGCAAAAAAAGCCGCAAGCGCGGTAAGCATTTTGAAGATTTTCATTTTGAGAGATTTTTGGGTTAATACTTCGTGACGAGGCAAATATAACGGTTTTTCCGTATCGTTATTCGCCCCGATATATCAATAAGAAATTGTATATCAGAACAATATGAAACAAAAAACCAGGACATGGCGGCAATGTATCCCCGGGTCGGAAATAAAAGTTACGATCCGTAACTAAAACCGCTCCCTTTCTGAAAAAATATTTTTTTTAATTTTCCGGAATTTCCCTGCGGGGAAGGCAGATGCAGCTTCGGAATGCCACCCGGACACGGACAACGAGAAAAAGCCCGCCGGGACGTTTTCATCTGTATTATTTTTGTACTTTTGCAAAGATTTACAGACTGATTACGGCCTCGGGCCGTCCTTCAAACATGGCAATACGATACTATAACGACGATTGTACCTTCCGGCTGCCGCAGAAACGCCTGACGGCGGCATGGCTTCGCGCAGTGGCCGAAGCGGAAGGGTATACGCCGGGCGATGTGAGTTACATCTTCTGCTCGGCGCAACGGCTTCTGGAGATGAACCGCCAGTGGCTCGGGCACGACTATTTCACCGACGTCATTACGTTCGATTACAGCGACCGCAAAGGTGCACGCATAGTCTCGGGCGACATCTTCATCGACGTCGAGACCGTCGCCGACAACGCCCGGCAATACGGCTGCACGACGCTCCAGGAAATGCGCAGGGTCGTCGTACACGGCGTGCTGCACCTCTGCGGACAGGGCGACAAGACGCCCCGCACCAACGCGCAGATGCATCGCAAGGAGGATAAATACCTTAAATTCTGGGAGAACCCGGAGAATAATACCTGAATCCATGAAAACACGACTGTTGATTCTTCTTATCGGATTACTGTCCGCCGGCTGCCTGGGACGCAGGACAGCGAATGACAACACGGATAACAACGTTACGGCAGCCTTGCCTGCCGCCGATTCCGCCGTCGCCGAAACGGCCGTCGCCCCTGTGTGCGATTCCATCCCCGAAGCAAACCCGGAAGCCCGGAATTTCGAACGGCACGGGCCTTTCGTGGAGAACGACACGACGTTCCTTTACCAATCATCGGTTTACGATCCCGAACACGACCGCACCTCGCATTGCAGGGCATATATCGAAATGAACCGGGAATCGGAGTCCTACCGCCTGCTCGCCTCGTGCACGACACCCGGTTACAACGATTGGAACAGGGATAGTTTCGCGCAATACCTTGAATTACTCAAGGAGCAGCATCCCGAACCGCTCCCGGTCTATTCGCTGCAGGAGTGTCCCCGGGCATGGATTCCGATATGTTCCTACCGGGGCAAGTATTACGTGGACATGCTCTACTGGTATCCGATATGGATCACCGAATCGCTGTTCGTCCGGCAAATGATGGACGGCCCTTTTCCTTCGATCATCGACGCTTTCGAGCGCATCGACCCCACGCACTACTGCTTCCGGACAACGGCGGGTTATCTGGATATACAGCAGGTAGACGTCTACATCGTGGATCCCGTACGCAAAATCGCCGTTTTCGCGTTCAGCGGAGAGGAGCCGGAAAATCCCCGGTACCTCGGTCTTTATGCCCCGCCTGAAACAGTCCGCGAAATGGATCTTATCGAATGGGATTTCACGGAGTCGCCCGACGGAGACGAAATCGATTGGGACGAGCCTGATTACGAGGCCCTGATCGCCGGGAGGAACACCGGCAGCGTCGATCTGCAGACAGAAAAACAAACCAGAAGAATGACACTCGACTACGATATCATCGTCATCGGCGGCGGACATGCCGGCTGTGAAGCGGCCTCGGCTGCCGCACGCCTCGGCTCGCGCACGCTGCTGCTTACGATGGATATGGCCAAACTGGCTGCGATGTCCTGCAACCCGGCAGTCGGAGGAGTAGCCAAAGGACAGATAGTCAGAGAGATAGACGCTTTGGGAGGACAGATGGGACGCATTACCGACCTCACCGCGATCCAATTTCGGATGCTCAACCGTTCGAAGGGTGCGGCCATGTGGAGTCCCCGTGCACAATGCGACAAAACCCGTTTCTCGGAGGAGTGGCGCCATACGCTCGAAAACACGCTGAACCTTTACATCTGGCAGGACGCCGCCACCGAACTGCTGTTCGATACCTCTGCACCTAAACCACGCGTGACGGGCGTGCGGACGCGTATGGGCATCGAATTCGCCTGCAAGGCCGTCATACTTACCGCCGGTACGTTCCTCGACGGGCTGATGCACTGCGGCACATCGCACGCCGAGGGCGGCAGGGCAGGGGACGCCGCTTCGCACGGGATCACGGAATCCCTGCGCGCAATCGGATTCGAAACCGGGCGTATGAAAACCGGGACACCCGCACGCCTCGATGCCCGCACGATCGACTTCGAAATACTCGAACCGCAATACGGAGACGAAAACCCGGCCAAATTCTCCTTTTCACCTGACACACAACCGGTTAAAAACCAACTCCCTTGTTTTCTGGTCTACACGTCGGCCGAGGTGCACGACATCCTGCGCACAGGGTTCGACCGCTCGCCGCTGTTCAACGGGACGATAACGGGAATCGGCCGCGCTACTGCCCGAGCATCGAAGACAAACTGCGTACATTCGCCGACAAAGACCAGCACCAGCTCTTCCTCGAACCCGAAGGACGCAGCACCAACGAATACTACCTGAACGGCTTTTCGTCGTCGCTGCCCTGGGAAATACAGTGGGAAGCGCTGCACAAAATCCGGGGATTCGAAGATCTGCACATCTACCGCCCGGGCTATGCCATCGAATACGACTATTTCCGCCCACGCAACTGCACCATTCGCTCGAAACAAAACTCGTTTCCGCCCTTTATTTCGCCGGGCAGGTCAACGGGACGACCGGATACGAAGAGGCCGCAGCCCAGGGGTTGATGGCAGGGATCAATGCACACCGGATGCTGAAAGGGGAGGAGGCCGTCGTATTGCAGCGCGACGAAGCCTATATCGGAGTGCTAATCGACGACCTCGTGACCAAAGGGGTGGACGAGCCCTACCGCATGTTCACCTCGCGTGCCGAATACCGCATCCTGCTCCGGCAGGACAATGCGGACATCCGGCTTACTCCTGTCGGATATAAAATCGGGCTTATTACCCAAAAAACATACGACTATTTCGTCAAAAAAAATACGCTCGTAGAATCGCTTATTTCTTTCGCTCGCCAACAGAGCATCAAAGCAGCCGAAATTAACGACTATTTAAAAGCAATAAATTCCGAACCTTTATCGCAGGGAAGGAAGCTTTACGACATACTAATGCGGAATAATGTTTCGTTCGATTCGCTGCAAGCCGTCCTGCCGAAGCTCCGAAAATTCATCGAAACGAACCGGATGGAGGAAGAGGTGATCGAAGAGGCAGAAATCCAAATCAAATATAAAGGGTATATTGAGCGCGAAAAATTCATTGCAGAAAAGCTACATCGGCTCGAAAACATACGGATTCCTGCGGATTTCGACTTTCACTCGATGAATTCCCTGACTATCGAGGCCCGGCAAAAACTGTCCCGAATCCGCCCTGAAAACATCGGGCAAGCCTCTCGCATACCCGGAGTTTCACCCGCAGACGTAAATGTTCTTTTAGTAAAATTCGGAAGATAGGGTAGTGTTCCACGTGGAACATATATACAAAACCCTTAACACAAAAAAACAAAAGAGGCCGCTATAAAGCGGCCTCTTAACAATATGTTCGTATTCTACAAGACAATCGTACACCAATTGTATTTATCCTCAGCCCGTCCGTACTGAATATCCTGCAATCGGGTGTATAATTCCATAGAAACTTTACCAACCTTATCACCATATGAGTAGGTTTTTTCCGTCTGCATGTCATAGATAGTGCCGATAGGGGAGATCACGGCAGCCGTTCCGCAGGCACCGCACTCCTCGAAAGAAGCAAGTTCTTCGACCGGGATTTTTCGGTCTTCGACCTCAAGCCCCATATCGCGGGCCAACTGGCGGAGACTCATATTGGTAATCGACGGAAGCACCGAAGGGGATTTCGGAGTGATGTATTTGCCATCCTTGATGCCGAAGAAATTGCAGGCACCGCACTCTTCGATGTATTTATGCTCGGCGGCATCGAGGTACATGATATTCGAATAACCCATTTTATGTCCCTTTTCACCCGACAAAAGGCTGGCCGCATAATTTCCGCCGACCTTCACATCGCCTGTTCCACGTGGAGCAGCACGATCCTGTTCTCGGTCGATGGCAACCAGGATCGGCTTGATTCCCTCCTTGAAATAAGCACCCACAGGCGAACAGTAAACAATCAGCAAGGCGTCTTTTGCAGGTTTGACCCCCAGGCCGGCCGTCGTTCCGAACATCACCGGACGCAGATAGAGCGAGGCCCCTGTACCGTAGGGGGGAATATAAGCTTCATTCCGCCGAACGACCTCGACGCAGGCATTGACGACCATTTCGACGGTCGGCAGCGGAAGGCAAAGACGTTCGGCCGAAGACCGGAGGCGGCGGGCATTGTCCTCGACACGGAACAGGCGGACTTTCCCATCGACCCCGCGAAAGGCCTTGAGCCCTTCGAAAAGTTCGATGCCATAATGCAGGCACGAAGCCGACATGTGCATCTTGATGTACTCGTCGCTCGTAACCTCCATATCACTCCATTTACCATCCGTAAAATAATAACGGACGTTGACGTCGGTCTTGTGATAGTCGAACCCCAAGGCGCTCCAATCTATATTTTCCATTATAGTAAAATTTAAAGGTTTTTCTAAATTATCCCCATACAGCAAAGGAAAACGGATAAAAGCAAACCGCCAATTGATCCATAGACCGTATTATCCTACGATAGCACCGTTATTCGTATTTCCGTCGGGGCCCAGCAGCAGCAATTTTCCCGAAGCATCTTCGGCCATGAGGATCATGCCCTGCGACAAGATCCCTTTCAGTTCACGGGGAGCAAGGTTCACAAGAACCAGCACCCTGCGCCCTATCAGCTCTTCGGGCGTAAAATATTCCGCAATTCCAGAAACAATCGTCCGCTGGTCGATCCCCGTGTCCACCGTCAATTTCAGCAATTTCTTCGTCTTGGCGACCTTTTCCGCCGCAAGGATCGTAGAAACCCGGATATCCATTTTCTGGAAATCGTCAAACAGTATCGTATCTTTCTGAGGTTCAATATTTTGCGAATTTTCAGCAGCCAGGTTGGCCTCTTTCGTCGCCGCAAGCTTGTCCAACTGGCGCTGGATCACGTCGTCCTCGATCTTCTCGAAGAGCAACGACGCCTCGCCGATCTTATGCCCGGCAGCAATCAGATCCATCGCCCCGAGGCGCTCCCATCCGAATTTCTCCACGGCGAGCATCTCCAGGATCTTCGACGCCGAGAAAGGCATGAAAGGCTCGATGGCAATGGCCGTGTTGGCCGTGATCTGCAAGGCGATGTTGAGAATGGTCTTCACCCGCTCGGGATCGGTCTTGATGACCTTCCACGGCTCGGTGTCGGCCAGATACTTGTTGCCGATACGTGCAATGTTCATGGCATCCTTCAGGGCTTCGCGGAAACGGTAGTTCTCGATATTGGCCTCGAGCGAACCCTTCACGGCAGCTACTTCCGTAACTGTCTGACGGTCATAATCATTCATCTCTCCACAGGCAGGAACCTCGCCGCCGTAGTATTTCTGGGTCAGCACCAGCGCCCGGTTGACGAAATTTCCCAGCACAGCCACCAGTTCGTTGTTGTTGCGGGCCTGGAAATCCTTCCACGTGAAGTCGTTGTCCTTTGTCTCCGGAGCATTGGCGCAGAGCACATAACGCAGGACATCCTCCTTTCCGGGAAACTCTTCCAGGTATTCATGCAGCCACACCGCCCAGTTGCGCGAGGTCGAAATCTTATCGCCCTCGAGGTTCAGGAACTCGTTGGCCGGCACGTTCTCAGGCAGTATATACCCCCCGTGCGCCTTGAGCATCGACGGGAAGACGATGCAGTGGAAGACGATGTTATCCTTGCCGATAAAATGAACCATCTTGGTGTCCTCCGACTTCCAATAACGTTCCCAATCGGGTGTAAGGTCCTTTGTGGCAGATATATAACCGATCGGAGCGTCGAACCACACATAGAGCACCTTCCCTTCGGCACCCTCGACGGGCACGGGGATGCCCCAGTCGAGGTCGCGGCTCACGGCACGCGGCTGCAGACCTCCGTCGAGCCAGCTCTTGCACTGTCCGTAGACGTTCGTTTTCCACTCCTTGTGCCCTTCGAGAATCCACTCGCGCAGGAATCCTTCGTACTGATCCAGCGGGAGATACCAGTGTTTCGTCTCCCTTTTGACCGGAACCGAACCCGACACGGCGCTGTGCGGGTCGATCAGCTCGTCGGGCGAGAGGGTAGACCCGCATTTCTCGCACTGGTCGCCGTAGGCACGCTCGTTCCCGCATTTGGGACAAGTGCCGACGATATAACGGTCGGCAAGGAACGTCTGCGCCTCCTCGTCGTAATACTGCATGGAGGTCTTCTCGATGAATTTCCCCTCGTCGTAGAGTTTGCGGAAAAATTCCGACGCGGTCGCGGCATGGGTCGCCGACGATGTCCGCGAATAGATATCGAACGACATTCCCAACCCCTCGAACGACTTTTTGATCAGGTTATGGTAACGATCCACGATCTGCTGCGGGGTCACACCCTCCTTGCGGGCCTTTATGGTGATGGGTACGCCGTGCTCGTCCGATCCGCAGACCGAAATCACGTCGCAGCCCTTCAGCCGCAGGTAACGCGTGTAAATATCCGAAGGTATATAAACTCCCGCCAGATGGCCGATATGCACCGGGCCGTTGGCATAGGGGAGAGCCGATGTAACGAGGTAACGCTTGAACTCTTTTGCCATATTGAGAGATACAGTATTACTAATTTCTGTCAAAATTAGTAATTTTTAGGGAAAGAAAAAGCAAAGCCCCATTATTTGTTTACAAACTACAAGGACACCCTGCCGCAAGAAAACAAAACGTAAACCACGGGAGCGAATCGGTCTGCCTCCGGCTACGGGATAAAAAATATGCCCCGGCGTAGTCCGGGGCATATTTCCTAATTATCGGCGGTCGGAATCGTTATTCGAACACCAGCTCGTCGAGCAGCCATCCTGCGCCCGCGTACTTGTCGATGATGAACAGCACGTAGCGGATGTCGACCGATATCGTGCGCTGCAGATCGGGCTCGAAAGCCACATCGCCCGACATGGCTTCCCAGTTGCCGTCGAAAGCCAGCCCGAGCAGTGCACCCCTAGCATTCATCACGGGCGAACCCGGAATTGCCGCCCGTAATATCGCAGTCGGCAAGGAACGCCACCGGAAGCTCGCCCCGGGCATTGGCATAACGGCCGAAATCGCGTGCCGCATAAAGCTCCTTGAGTTTTTCGGGCACGGTGAACTCCGTGGGGTTCTGCGGATTTTCCTTCTCCATCACGCCCTTGAGCGTCGTATAGTAGTTGTATTCGATGCCGTCGGCAGGCGAATAGGGCAGCACGCGGCCATAGGTCAGGCGCAGCGTGAAGTTGGCATCCGAAGCCCACGCCTTTTTCGGGTTTTGGAGCATCAGCCCCGCCACGTATTTACGGCTTCCCTCGTAATATTTCTCCACGATCGGCTTGCGTGCCTGAGAAAGCGCATTATACTTCTCCCACACCGATTTCACAAACGGGGCAATGGGGTCGGCGGCATATTTATCGGCAGAAAACGAACCAATCAGCTCATCGACCTTTTCCTGCGAGGTAAAGAGCGAATTATCGAAAATATAATCCACATAGGCATCCGTATCGCCGTTGAATTCCTTATCCACAATCTCCGTATAGAACGACGGCAGGTCGGTCATGTGCTCGCGGGCGATCTTCAGCATGCGCTTGGCCACCTTCCGGTCGGTCGGGGCGTTGTAATCCTTATACCAACCGGCCATCGCCTTTCGGGCCTCTTCGGGATCCTTTATCTCCGTCCGCCCGTCGAACATTTTTGCAGGGGTCAGTATTTCGACCGCACGCAGGAAAGCCTCTTCCAGATACTGGCGGTTATCGTCGATGCCGGCCAGCCCCTCGATCGCTTCTCGGATTTTCGGCAGCGCGTCGATATACCCTTCCTCGGGCAGCGTATTCTTCTCGGCCCACGCCTGGAAGGCAGCTTCCTGCTGCTGCTTGCGCTCCTTGACACCCAGTTTGAGGATGCCGCGAGACTTGCCGATCGAATTCTTCCAGTAGTTCGACGACGTGGCGTATTTCGAGGCATACTGAATACGCACCTTGTCGCTGGCAGCCATGTCCTCCTTCAGGATCGCCTGGCGCTCGCCGCGGATAAAGATCCGGTTGGGATTCGAAACGTTCAGCATGTCGTCGATCTCATACGAAGTCATATAACGCTGCGTGGAACCCGGGAACCCCATGATCATGGCGAAATCCCCCTCCTTGTAACCGTCGAGCGAAATCTTGAGGAACTTCTCGGCCTTGTAAGGACGGTTTTCGGGCGAATAATCCGCCGGCCTGTTATTCTGTCCGGCATAGACGCGAAACACCGAGAAATCGCCTGTATGGCGCGGCCACATCCAATTGTCGGTGTCGCCGCCGAACTTGCCGATCGACGTAGGGGGCGTTCCCACCAGGCGCACGTCGGTATAGACCTCGATCACGAAGGCGAAATACTGGTTCCCTTCGAAGAAGGGCTTGACCTCGACCACCATGCCGGGGTTGGCCTCCTGCAGCGAAGCGGTCAGGCCGGCGATATTCTCCGAGGTGATCCGTTCGTACTCCTGCTGCCCGGCCGTGGAAGGCACGTTGCCGAGAATATCCGCAGTCACGTCGCTGATCGAACGGATGAAACGCACCTTGAGCCCCGGGGCGGGAATCTCCTCCTGCCGCGACATGGCCCAAAAGCCGTTCTTCAGGTAGTCGTGTTCGACCGACGACAGGGATTGTATCGACCCGTAGCCGCAGTGGTGGTTGGTGAACAGCAGGCCGTCGGGCGAAACGATCTCGCCCGTGCAGCCGCCGCCGAAAATGACGATCGCGTCCTTGAGCGAAGATTTGTTCATGCTGTAAATCTCCTCGGCCGAGAGTTTGCATCCGCGCGCCTTCATGTCCCGGATATTCATTTTCTGCAGATAAGGCAGCATCCACATGCCTTCGTCGGCCACAGCAGTCAGCGACACGCACGCCGCTGCAATCAGTAAAAACAGTTTCTTCATATATATAAACGATTATTTGATGTTGATCATGTTCAGGATCGAACGCTCGGCCTTGCGGCGCACCTCTTCGTCGAGGACGATCTCCGGGGCCTCCCGCTCGAGGCATTCGCAGATGTTTTCCAGCGTCACCATCTTCATGTACTTGCAGTTGTTGCAGCCGCATGTCTCGTCGTCCGGGGGCGCCGGGATAAATGTCTTGCCGGGATAGCGCCTCTTCATCTCGGCGAGGATGCCCGATTCGGTGACGACGATGAACTCATCGGCCCCGCTGCGGCCGCAATAGTCGAGGATCGCAGCCGTCGACCCCACGAAATCGGCCACCTCGATGATATAGGCCCGGCATTCGGGATGCACGACGACCCGGGCCGCCGGATGCTCCTTTTTGAGCCGGAGCAGTTTTTCGAGCGAAAACTCCTCGTGGACATGGCACGCCCCGTCCCAGATCACCATATTCTCGCGGCCGGTCAGCTTCTGATGTAAGCGCCCAGGTTGCGGTCGGGCGCGAAGATGACGGGGCGGTCGGCCGGGATCGACTCCACGACCTTCAGGGCATTCGACGAAGTGCAGCAGATATCGGTCAGCGCTTTGACCCCGACGGTCGTGTTGACGTACGAAACCACCGTATGCCCCGGGTACCTGGCCTTGAAGGCCGCAAAGTCGCGGGCGTCGCACGATTCGGCCAGCGAGCACCCCGCCTCGGGACAAGGTATGAGCACTTTTTGCCGGGGCATAGCACCTTGGCGGTCTCGGCCATGAAGTGCACGCCGGCGAACAGGATGATGTCGGCGTCGACCGACTGCGCCTTGACCGACAGCGCCAGCGAATCGCCCAGAAAGTCGGCCACCTCCTGCACTTCGGGCAGCGTATAGTAATGGGCCAGTATGACGGCGTGTTTCTCGCGTTTCAGTTCTTCGATCCGATTCCGGATTTGCACGGAGTTATCAACCTTCATTTTTTATTTTTACTTTATAATTTAATTTTAATAAGAAATAAGAATAGAAATAATAGCTGTTGATACTGTTCACAAAAGTTTCCCTGGAAAATATCTTTCAACATTTTATTCCCGTGCTTTTACCTATTCTTCGTTACAACCGATTCGTATTCAAATGTATGAAATTATAATCAACAATTGTCAAAAACCGTTGTCAACATTTCGACAGCCGTTTGTTGTGAACAATCTGTTCCGTTTTCCGGGGTTCGGGGCTGACTATAATTTCCCATAACTTTTTTTGGTTTCCGGAAAATCTTGTATATGCCCGCCCTTTCCGGAATTTGCAACTCTTCCGACCGGAAAGTTATCATTAGTTATCGCCGTTTATCAACACGTTTCCTAACACGATTTCATCACCTTTTCGACAATCTTTTCCGCGATTCCGCGGTACCATTTTTCGACGCGCGGATCTATCCCCGCAGCAGGCCTCCCTTCGTCGGATCCTTCCATGATCGACTGTACGATAGGTATTTCCCCCAGGAAATCCACGCCGTGCTCTTCGGCGAACCGGCGAGCACCGCCTTTGCCGAAGAGGTAGTAGCGGTTTTCGGGCAGTTCCTCGGGGGTGAACCAGGCCATGTTTTCGATGATTCCCGCCACGGGGATGTTGACGTTTTCGTTGCGGAACATCTCCACGCCGCGCACCACGTCGGCCACCGCCACCTGCTGGGGCGTGGAGACGATCACCGCGGCGTCGATTTTCAGTTCCCGCCTATAATAGAGAGGTGTATGTCGCCCGTTCCGGGGGGCAGGTCCGCGAGCAGGAAATCGAGCGTCCCCCGCGTGGTCTGGTAGATCACTGTTTTAGGGCGCTCACGGCCATTGCGCCGCGCCATAGCAGCGCGTCGGTGGGTTTGATGAAGAAGCCGATCGACATGAGGCGGATATCCATCGCCTCGGCAGGGACGATGTGGTCTGCGCCCTCTTCCTGCACGGCGTCGGGCAGGTAGCCTTCCACTCCGAACATCTTGGGCTGCGAGGGCCCGTAGATGTCGGCGTCGAGGATGCCGACGCGGAAACCCATGTTCCGCAGGGCGATGGCCAGGTTGGCCGTGACGGTGGACTTGCCTACCCCGCCCTTGCCCGAGGCGACGGCGATTACCTTGGCGATGCCGCCCGTGGTCGTCTTCAGCTTGGGTTCGGGGCGCGGGGCGGCGCCGCCCTCCTTGATGACTACCAGTACCGTTTGACCGGGGAATTCGCGTTTGAGCAGTTCCTCGGCCTGGTTTTTGATTTTCACTGCGAACGGGTCGCGGGCCTTGGCGAAGCGGAGTACGACGGTGATTTTTCCGGCCGCTGAGGCGATATGCTCGATAAAACCGCTGCTGACGATATCCTGCCCCGTTTCGGGATGAACGAGCGACGCGAGCAGATGTCTGATTTTTTCTTCCATATTTGTGTAGTGACTTTCCTTGCAAAGATAACGTATATTTTACAGAATAAATATAGGTTACCCTTCTTTTTCATCGAAAAACGATAAATTTTATTTGTTTTTCATATAATTTCTGTATATTTGCGAAAGAAAACCGGAATCGGAACAAAATTAGGACAAACAAAAAATAACTTCGTTATGAATTTTATCAAAACTTTTCTGGCTGCCATCCTTGCGTTTGTCGTGGGGTCGGTACTGGTAGTCTTCCTTTGGATTTTCATCCTGCTCGGCATTGCCGGTTCGATGGAGAAAAGCGTGGCCGTACACCCCGAGTCGATCCTCAAGCTCGACTTTTCGGAGGTGTTGACCGATGCCCCGTCGAGCGATCCTTTCGCCGGCTTCGATTTCGCGACGCTCCAGTCCACGCGTATGCTTCCGCTGATGAAGGCGCTGCGTGCGCTCGAGGCGGCGAAGGACGATCCGCGGATCAAGGGTATTTACCTGCGTATGAACGGCAACGGAGGCGTGGCGGGTTCGGCCCTGCTGGAAGAGCTGCGCGAGGCGGTCGTCGATTTCAAGCAGAGCGGCAAGTTCGTCGTCGCTTATAACGAAACCTACTCGCAGGGGCAGTATTACCTCGCTTCGGCGGCCGACAAGATTTACATGCAGCCCGAAGGAGGGATGGACTGGTCGGGCCTTTCGTTCAATTTGGCGTTCTACAAGGGGTTGCTCGACAAGCTCGACGTCAAGGCCGAAGTTTTCCGCCCCACGGCCTGCAAGTACAAGAGCGCCGTCGAGCCTTATATACTTCCCAAAATGTCGGACGCTAACCGCGAGCAGATGCAGGCACTCGTCAATTCGATGTGGAATACCATCGCGGGTTCGGTGGCCGAGGCACGCGGCATCGACTTGGAAACCCTGAACCGGATCACCGACAAACTGGAGGTCTCGTTGCCCGAGGATGCCCTCGAACACGGCTTCGTGGATAGCCTGGTCTACGAAGACCAGATGAACGACGTATTTGCCCAGCTGGGCGTGCAGTCCGATTCCGACGGCCAATACAATTTCATCACCCTGGGCGAATATGCGTCGCAGGTCAGTGCCGACCTCAAGAATATTTCGGCCGACCAGGTTGCTATCGTATATGCCGACGGTGCGATCGTCGACGGCGAGGGCTTCGGCCGCGAGATTTACGGCAATACGCTGGCTGCGACGCTGGCCGGCGTGCGTGCCGACGAAAAGGTCAAAGCCGTGGTGCTGCGCGTGAATTCCCCGGGCGGCAGCGCATTGGCTTCGGATGTCATCTGGCGCGAAATGGAGCTGCTCAAGGCCGAGAAACCCGTCATCGTCTCGATGGGTTCCTATGCGGCCAGCGGCGGATACTACATTTCATGCCCGGCCGATGTCATTGTGGCCGACAAACTGACCCTGACGGGTTCCATCGGCGTCTTCGGCATGTACCTCAATACCATCGACGCCCTGAAGAACAAGCTGGGCATCACGTTCGACGCCGTGAAGAGCAATACCTCGGCAGGCATGGGCATGACTTCGGCCCTTACGCCAGCCGAAAGGGCTTCGATCATGCGCGGCGTGGATAAGGTGTACACTACGTTCACGAACCTCGTGGCGCAGGGGCGCAACCTGCCTGTCGAGAAGGTGCTCGACATTGCCGGCGGCCGTGTATGGTCGGGCGACAACGCCCTCGGCATCGGCCTGATAGACACGTACGGTGGCCTGAAGACGGCCATTGCCGTCGCTGCGGACAAGGCCGGGTTGGGTGACAATTTCCGGGTGACGGAGGTGATCGAGCAGCCGACGGGTTTCGCGGCGTTCATCTCGTCGCTCAACGTCAGCATCCGCGAGGCCATGACCCGCTCGGAACTGGGAGTCATGATGAAGGAATACAAACAGGTGCAGGAAGCTGCTTCGCAGCAGGGGATTGTCATGTACTATCCCTTCAAACTCGAACTGCGCTAATCCCCGCCGGATGTCGGAACGATAAAAAGCGGCCTCTGCGGAGGTCGCTTTTTTTCTGTTTGCAGGGCGGGACGGACTGTGTGTCCAAAAACACGTCAATCGTGCCTGAAAAGGGGTTTGTCAGCCCTTGGCCGGGACTTTGGCCGCCGGATTTCCCCCCCCCGCCGAATCCTGCCCGCAGCGCATTTCATCCAGCTTGCGGCCTATCTCCTCGACCTGTTTCGCGTCGGGCGAAATGACCGTCGACCCGAACTTGCGCCGGTAGTCGCCCGGCGGGGAGCCGATGCGTTCGCGGAAGGCGCGGTTGAAATTCGAGATGTTGTAGAACCCGCAGCGCATACCGATCTCGGCGATCGGGTCGTCGGTCTCGACGATCATCTGTGCGGCGCGCACGATGCGGAAGCCGTTGAGGTAGTTCCACAGGTTCTGGTGGGTGTACTTTTTGAAAAAACGGCAGACCGAAGTCGCGGACATGCCTACCTCTTCGCCGATGTCTTCGAGCGAGATCTTACGTTGGTAATTGCCCTCCACGAACTGTACGATCTTGTTGATCCGGGCATTGCCGTCGGGTTGCATTTCGTAGTACGGGGCACCTATCGGCCCCGTTTCGTCCGGCCCAGCCGTGGCCAGGTCGTTGAGTATGTTCAGGAAAAGCGACGCCGATGCGAATCCCCGCAGCCCGGGCAGTTGCAGTAACCTGTCGCGGACGCGGTCTACGACGCTTTCGGCGAACCAGAGCCCGGCGACCGGCTGGCTCAGCATTTTCCGGATGGGGAGCATGGATTCCGTTTCGAATATCTGCCAGTTGGGCATGTCGCGGCTGAACTGCACGGCGACGGCCTCGCAATTGGTCTCCGCAAAGGCTTCGTCGCGTTTGTAACAGTGCGGTACGCGCGGGAAAATGATGATCAGGTCTTTTTCCGTGAAATTGTCGACCGATTGTCCGGTGACACGTGTACCCTTCACGTTCAGGGTCAGGCTGAGCATGTAATCCTCGTGGAAATGAAGGGGCGGATCGGTTTGTTTGTCAAACCAATACTGTGTGATGAACAAATCGTTGCCCGGCAACGGAGTGAGATCATTCAGGACACGTTTCATCAGATAATGAGACTTATGGTAACAAATATAGGAACTAATAAGGACAAATCAAAACCGGGGCGGTTTTTTGTGGGGAAGGATACGCGGCCGGGGTTTCCCGCACCTTTGTTTACCGATCCGGAACGGGGCGTAAAGGAACCCCCGTGGTGAAAAGTGCGGAAAACGCTTTCTCCTTTCGCATTTAATGAATATCTTTGCGGATATGGCAGTGATCAGATTGACAAAGGAGTTTTCGTTCGAGGCCGCGCATGCCCTCGACGGATACGACGGGCCGTGCCGTGAGATCCACGGGCATTCCTACCGGTTGTTCGTGACCGTGAAAGGGTGCCCTGCGGACGACGACACGAACCCCAAGTGTGGGATGGTGATGGACTTCGGTGTCCTGAAAAGCATTGTCAACGAGGAGGTCGTTTCCCGTTTCGACCATGCGCTTGTGTTGCGGGCGACACGCCGCGACGCTCCCCTGCGGGCGGTGCTGGCCGAACGCTTCGGCAACATCGTCACGGTGGACTACCAGCCGACGTGCGAAAACATGCTCGGCGATTTCGCGGCACGCATCGCACGCCGCCTGCCCCTGGGGGTGGAACTGCATTCGCTCCGCCTGCATGAGACCGCAACCTCGTTCGCCGAGTGGTTCGCCGAGGACAACCGCTGATTTCCGCCCGGCGGTTCCGCCGGAACGACATACCCCGACATTTCTACCGGACAGGCCCCGGGCGCAAGGGATAGGCGCACGGCAAACATCGAAAGGGAACTATTATTGACGCAAATCGAATATATGAAAAAACTGTTTCTCGTCGACGCCTATGCGTTGATCTTCAAGTATTACTATGCCTTTCTGGGGCGTCCCATGCGCAACCGGGCCGGCATGAATACCTCCGTGGTATTCGGCTTCGTGAAGTTCCTGCGCGACATCCAGAAGCGCGAGCGGCCCGACCTGCTGGGCGTGGCGTTCGACCCCAAGGGCGGCAGCTTCCGCCGGGAGATATTTCCCGAGTACAAGGCCAACCGTGCCGAGACGCCCGAGGACATCCTCCTCTCCGTCCCCTATGTCAAGCGTGTGCTGGAAGCCATGTGCATCCCGATCCTCGAAGTCGAGGGTTACGAGGCCGACGACGTGATCGGCACGCTGTCGCAAAAAGGCGTCGAGGCGGGTTACGAGGTCTTCATGGTGACGCCCGACAAGGACTACGGCCAGCTGGTACGTGACAATTGCAAGATATACAAGCAGAAGGGCGCCGAAGGGAGCATCGAGATCGTCGACCGGGAGGCGATCCGCGGGAAGTACGGCATCGACGACCCCAGCCTCGTGCGCGACATCCTTGCGCTGTGGGGCGATGCCTCGGACAATATTCCCGGCGTCCCGGGCATCGGCGAGAAGAGCGCCTGCAAACTCGTGCAGGAGTGGGGAACGGTGGAAAATATCCTCGACAACGTCTCGAAGATCAAGGGCAAGCAGGGCGAGAAGATCGCCGAGTGGGGCGACAAACTGCGCCTTGCCAAGACACTGACCACCATTTGCCTCGACGTGCCCATCCCGTTCCGCGAAGAAGACCTCACGGTCTGCGAACCCCATATCGACGAACTCAAGGCCCTTTTTGCCGAATTGGATTTCAAGGCTTTTATGAACGACCTGACGAACCTTGCGCCCCCCGAGGAGCAACCCGAAGGCCCCCGCCAGGAGGCGCAGACCCAACTGGCGGAGATGGCTCGGGCCAAGTCCGCCGCCGCCAAACGCGCGGCGCTGGTCGGACAGGGCAACCTCTTCGGCGACCCGGTGGTCGACATGCCTGCCGCCGAGGTTCCCGTCGCAGAACTGCAGGCCGAAGCCGATGCCATGCAGTTCAAGACGGCGCAGACCACGCCCCACGATTACCGCCTCGTGGAGAATGCCTCCCAGTTGCGCGAAGTGGTCGCCGCGGTCGGCAGATACGACGAATTCTGTTTCGACACCGAGACCACGGGTTTCGACATCTTCAACGACCGCATCGTCGGCCTGTCGCTGGCCGTAAAGCCGTTCGAAGCGTGGTACATTCCCTTCAAGGAGGAAAATACGGCGGAATATACGCAGATCGTGCGGCCGCTGTTCGAAGACGAAGGGATTGCCAAGATCGGCCAGAACATCAAGTTCGACCTGATGGTGCTCCGGCGGCTGGGGATCGAGATCCGGGGCCGCATCTACGACACGATGATCCTCCACTACCTGCTGGATCCCGAGTCGCGCCACAACATGAACGCCCTGGCGGAAAAATACCTCAACTACAAGCCGATCGAGATCGAAACGCTGATCGGCAAGGGTTCTAAGCAGCTGACGATGGATCTGGTGAACGTCGAGCGCGTCAAGGAGTACGCCGCCGAAGATGCCGACGTCACCCTGCAACTCAAACACGTGCTCTACCCTCAGGTCGAGAAGATCGGGCTGCAACACCTCTATTTCGAGATCGAGGAGCCGATGATCGCCGTGCTGGCTGACATCGAGATGGCGGGCGTGCGGATCGACTCCGGGGCGCTGACCGAATACTCCGTCGAACTGAGCCGCAGGCTGGCCGAACTGGAAGCCGCGATCCGTGCCGAAGCCGGCGAGTCGACGCTCAACATCAACTCGGCACGCCAGCTGGGCGAGGTGCTTTTCGCCAAGATGCGCATCGCCGAAAAGCCCAAGATGACCAAGACCAAGCAGTTCTGCACCGACGAGGATTATTTGCAGACCTTCGCCCGCAAACATCGTATCGTCGATCTGATCCTCGAATACCGGGGTGTCAAGAAACTGCTCTCGACCTATGTCGAGGCGCTTCCCCAGCTGGTCAACCGCACGACGGGGCGCATCCATACGTCATTCAACCAGGCCGTGACGGCCACCGGACGCCTCTCGTCGACGAATCCCAACCTGCAGAACATCCCCGTGCGCGATGCCCTGGGGCGCCGCATCCGCGAGGCCTTCATCCCCTCGGACGACGACCACCTGCTGCTGTCGGCCGATTACAGCCAGGTCGAGTTGCGCCTGATGGCGCACCTTTCGGGCGACGAGGCGCTGATCGCGGCCTTCGAGCACGGCGAGGATATCCATGCCGCGACGGCCGCCAAGCTTTTCAACAAAACCCTCGACGAAGTGACCTCCGAAGAACGCCGCCGGGCCAAGACGGCCAATTTCGGCATCATCTACGGCATTTCGGCCTTCGGGCTGAGCCAGCGGCTGGAGATTCCGCGCAAGGAGGCCAAGGACATTATCGACGGTTATTTCGAATCTTACCCCAAGGTCAAGGAGTATATGGACAATGTGGTCGCCAAGGCCAAGGAGGAGGGATTCGTCTCGACGATCTTCGGGCGGCGCCGCTACCTCAACGACATCAATTCGCACAACGCCGTGGCGCGGGGCCTGGCCGAGCGCAACGCTGTGAATGCCCCGATCCAGGGTTCTGCGGCCGACATCATGAAGATCGCCATGATCAATGTCCACCGCCGTTTCGCGGCCGAAGGCATCCGGTCGAAGGTGATCCTTCAGGTGCACGACGAACTGGTGGTCGACATGCTCCGTTCCGAACAGGAGCGCGTCGCGGCCATCGTCACCGAATGCATGGAATCCGCCGCCGCCCTCAAGGTGCGCCTGGTGGTCGACTACGGCGTGGGCGACAACTGGCTCGAGGCGCATTGACCGCGTCCTGTGTCCTTTTGCAAGATATAGTAACGGACGGCATCGGATATGCAGACTCCCTGTTAATGCCTTGTATCCGTTATATCCGATGCCACCGCCGCCTCCTTCTTCGGTGCTGCCCCGGCGCTTTTGCGGACGCTTGTCTTGCTCCGGCGTCCCACGGGGAGGCGGCAGGAAAAATACAATGTTCGCGGATTTTTTGTTTTGATACTGAAATAAACTGACAGCTATGATCGAACCTATTTACCAGCCGGCCGCGTCGCGTTACGAAGATGGCATGACCTACCGGCGTGCGGGACGCAGCGGTGTGCTGCTGCCCGCCTTTTCGCTCGGCATGTGGCACAATTTCGGCAGCGGGCAGACCTTCTCCAATGTGCGGCAGATGGCCCATTACGCGTTCGACCGGGGAATCGTCCATTTCGATTTGGCGAACAACTACGGCCCTGCCTACGGTACGGCCGAGGAGAACTTCGGCCGTTTGATGGAGCAGTCGTTCCGACCCTACCGCGACGAACTCTTCATTTCGACCAAGGCGGGTTACGACATGTGGCCGGGGCCCTACGGCAACTGGGGCTCGCGCAAATACCTCATGGCAAGCCTCGACCAGAGCCTGCGGCGCATGAAGCTCGATTATGTGGACATCTTCTACTCGCACCGCTACGATCCCGAGACCCCGCTCGAAGAGACCCTCCAGGCTTTGGTCGACATCGTCCGCGCAGGCAAGGCGCTCTATGTCGGGCTGTCGCGCTACCCGCTGGCCGCGGCACGTTTCGCTTTCCGCTACCTGGCCCAGCGCGACGTACCCTGCCTGCTTTTCCAGGATCGCTACAACCTGTTCGACCGCGAACCCGACACGTCGGGCATCCTGACGCTCAATGCCGAGGCCGGGGCTGGGTTCGTGGCCTTTTCGCCGCTGGCACAGGGGCTGCTGACCGACCGTTACCTGAACGGTATTCCGGAAGGCTCGCGCATGGCGGCGGAGGGTTCGCTGCGGCGCGACGTGCTGACGGAGAGGATGTCGGAACGAATCCGCGGCCTGCATGAAATCGCCCAGCAGCGCGGCCAGACCCTTGCCGAGATGGCTTTGGCATGGCTGCTGCGCGACAAACGTGTCACGTCGGTCATTATCGGGGCAAGCTCCGTCGCCCAGATCGAAGATAACCTCCGGGCCCTGAGTACGCCTCCTTTTCCGACGACGAACTGGCGAAAATCGACGCCCTGTCGCGGGAATAGCGCCCTGCACGGATGAAAAGATCCGCAGTCCCCCAGGACTGCGGATCTTCGTGTTTTTAGCTTTCTGTTATTGTCGCAACCGGTAGGTTCCGTCTGAGAAGTCGATTCGGTCGAGTGTCAGCGTGCGCGGATCGTCGTAGATATGCCGCACCGCGGCGACGGAATCCAACTTGCCGCTTTTCTGGCTGTTGATGAAATACCCCCAGACCATGAACCACGTCCAGTCGGGCTGGTTGTGGTAACTCTCCGGATCGGGCAGCTGCCCCACTTCGCCAAGGGCGATCGGTTTTCCGCCGGCCAGGGCTTTCAGGTCGTCGTGGTGCGACTGTTTGTAGTCGCGGTGATAGACGTCTGCCGCCAATATGTCGACATATTCCGAACCGGGATAGTAGTCGGCATAGGGGCCGGCTTCGTCACCCTGCTTGTCCCGCGGGGCATTCGTGTTCCATACCCAGAGCAGGTTGTCGAGCCCGTGCACCCGGGTCAGGTAGTCGTAGGTCATGATCCACAGCTTTTTGAATCCGTTTTCGCCGGGTTTGGCGCACCACCAGAACCAGACGCCGTTCATCTCGTGGTAGGGTCGCCAGAGGATCGGAATCCGGGCGTCGCGCAGTTGCCTGAGATAGGGAATGACCGTGTTCATCTGTGCCTTCCATTGCAGGTTGAGGCGCGTGCCTTCTGTGGTCAGTTCCTCCCATACCAGTTGCGGGGACGGTTCTTCCATGTCCAAATCGACGAACCGTTGCAGTCGTTGCATTCCGCAGGGAAGCAGCAGTGCCACATCAGGGTGATGATCCTGCCTTCGGCGTGCCGGGCCTTGATCTCTTCGACGAGCCCCTGCCGCAGTTCTTCGGTCGATTTATTGTTCGGAAGGCACTCACCCCAGGGCGAGGTGAGGTTCATCGGGCCGCAGTGGTGGTAGTCGCGGACGTTGTCGCCTTGTGCATTGAAACTGAAATCGCTTCCCCAGACCACGGGGTGTTTGCCCGTCATTGCGAAAACGACACTGTCGTAACGCCCGGGGTCGCTGATGAAATTATGCTGCCCGGCGAGGGTATACCGGCCGCGGATGGAATATAGGAATTCGAGCAGCTGGCGTGCTTCCTGCGACGCGTCGGGGTTGACCGGGGAGATTTTCAGATTGTCCGAAGCGCATCCGCCCAGCAGGGACGCGGCCATAAGGGACATGAGTAATCGCAGCATGGGTCGTTATTTTACGGTTACGCCCTTGGGCATGCGGTACATGTCGGGCAGGTCGTTTTCAAAAATAGTCTGCGCATCGTCAAAGAATAGCTTGAAGTCGGCCGCCGTCGAATCGGAAGGATAAGGCCCGTAGGCGTGGCGGGGATTGTCGTTGCGCCATGCCACGACCATGCAACAGGGACGGTTGCGGAGCGCAGGCAATACATCGTGCGTCCAATAGTCGGCGTTGTGGTCGTTTTCCAGCCCGGTTTCGGTCACACCGACGGGCTTGTGCACGCGCTCCGACACCTCGGCGAGTGCCTTTACGTTCGACTCGAATGCCTTGCGGTTACGGCCGTGGTAGCAGTCGATGCCCACCAAGTCGACCCATTCGTCCCCCGGCCAGCGGAAAAGTATACGCCCCACGGGATCGTCGTATACTTCGTCCATTTGCGGGGAAATGGCGTATATTACGTTGTGGATCCCTTTCGTGTCGCGCAGGTAACTGACGATGAAGCGCCAGAAGGCGATGAATTCGGAGTCGGTCGTGGCCGAGCGGCCCCACCAGTTCCAGGTCTGGGTGTGTTCGTGCAGCGGACGGAAGATCACCGGGATGGGGCGGCCATCGTCGTCGACCATCTTCTTCAATGCTTCGGCGACATCGTCCAGAGGGGCTTTGTACTTGACGTTCATCGCCGAGCCTTCGGTGAGTATCTGATCCACGACCTTGGTGTTGTCCCAGGCCGTGCCGTCGGGGTATTTTTTTCCCGGGGCCTTCGGTCAGGGGATTGTTCTGGTGCCACACCAGCATACTGATGCCGCCGCGTTTATGGGCTTCGCGGAGGAGTTCGATCTTTCGCTCGTCGACACCTGCCATGTCGAGGCTGTAGACGGCCGGATGCGAGCCTACTATGTCTTTCACGTCCGAGCGATCCGGGTCGCCCCGCCAGCCGATGCCGTAGGAGGGATAATCGTGGTGGCCGAACATTACGCCGCGGAATCCGATGCACCAGAGGTTGGCGTAAAGCGCTTTGGTTTCCGGTGTCGCCTGGGGGTCGACCATTTGCAGAACGGTTTTTTCCGGCGCTTTCAGGCGTTTGCCGCCTGCGAAGGCCGTCCCGCAGAGCGGGAGCAGGAGAAGGCAAATAAGCAGTCGTTTCATTTCAGTGGTTTTAAGTTGTCTTTATTTGAAGATGCGCTGTGCGAAATCATGCAGCTGAAGTCGCCAGAACTGCCATTCGTGGCCCCAGGGGCCTTCGTGGAATTCGTAGTGTACGCCACGGCGGCGAAGGTCGTCCACGGTGTCGAGGTGTCCCTGGTATCGCGGGTCTTTCGTACCGCATGAAATCCACAGCAGTTCCAGTTTACGGTTGATGCGTTGCGGCTCGCCGATTACGCCGGGCACATAGCGTTCGTAATCGAACTGTCCGTCGCTGAGTATGCCGGCACTGAACTGCCCGATGGCGCAAAAGCGGTCGAGGTTGCGCAGCCCGATCACATAGGCCTGGCCGCCGCCCATCGACAGTCCGGCGATAGCGCGGTGCCGTTTGTCGGTATGTACCCGGTAGCGCCTTTCGACCAGGGGAATGACATCTTCCAGCAGCTCTTTTTCTAATGTGGCGATGCCCTCGGGGGTGCTGCCTCCGGCCCATGAACCGTCGGTCAGGCCGTTGGTCATCACGACGTACATCGGGACGGCTTTGTTTTCGGCAATCAGGTTGTCGAGTATCGTTGCGGCCCGTCCGTCCGTAACCCAACTGTTTTCGTTGTCCCCGCCCCCGTGGCGCAGGTAGAGTACCGGGAATTTTTGCCGGGGATGCCTGACGGCAGCTTCGGGGACGTAAACCCGCAATGTCCGCATACGACCCAGAGGGGTTGATCGGTAATTCAGGGTGTGTATTTCCCCTCCGGGGCGGTATGCTTCGTCGAAACGGCGGTTTTCAGCACCGGGGATCTCCACGACGCTGCCGTAGACCGTGGTTCCGGCCTTGACAGCGGGGTTCTCGGGGTCGATGGTTTCGAAGCCGTCGATACGGAATATATATTGGTAGACGCATGGCTCCAGGGGGCCGACCGTGACGCTCCAGACTCCGTTGCCGTTGCGCTGCATGGGGATTTCGGATACCTCCCACTCTCCCAGAAGCAGTGTGACCTCGTGTGCGCGGGGCGCCCGCAACCGGAAGGTAATTGAGGCGTCGTCGTGAACGGCGGGGGAGAAGGGCGGTTCGGCCGGTTTCCACCAGCCTTCGGTCGAGAAAGGGTTTTTTTCCTGCGCCTGGCCCGGAAGGCCGGCCAGCAGCAGCGCCGCTGCTGCGAGCCATTTCGCTATTCGTCCCATACGAAAGTACCGGCTGCTCCCGGTTCGAGTTCGAGTTCCGCGAAACGTCCGTTGTATTGGATACGAATACTGCGCCGCGACCAGGAGTCATTGGCTGCAACGAGCACGATTCGCCCGTCGGGGGTGCGGAACGCCACGTTGGCAGCCACGCCGGCATGCTCGGTGACGTTCGTGCGGAATACATTGGGCCGCTGCTCGTCTTCGCAGATGGAAACGCTCCTGTCGCCGGGAGCGGTCGAGGCGATGCGCACGGAGCCCGGGCGCACGAATTTCGATGCGTGGGCAATGACGTAATAGGCCAGGTTGCGCGATACCGAATCCTTGTCGATGGTCAGCGCGCCCTGGCACATCGAGCAGCCGCCGTTGTCCGTGTGCGGGTCATTGAGGGGATCGGCCGCGAGGTTCCACAGCACCACGTTGCGGCTCCAGTTGCGCATGATGCCGACTATGAGCCGCTCGACGGCCGGGGCGATTGCGATTTGCCGTTGTCCGGGACGTTCGGTGGTCATCTGTTCGGTGAAATAAATCTCCTTGTCCGGACGCGCTTCGTGGACGTAGCTCATGGCGCTCAGGTCGCCGCGGTAGTGATGGAAAGCAGCTCCCGTGACATATTTTGCGGCCTCCGGGTCGTTGTAAACAGCCAGTGCGTAGTCCGGCCGGTCGCAGTTGTGGTCGAAGACTACGATGCCGGTAGACAACCCTGCTTCCCGGAATTTGGGGCCCAGATAATTTTTGATGAAATCGGCCTGTTCAAAGGCAAACCAGTACATACTGGGGGTGTTGCGCGAGTTGAGGGGTTCGTTCTGCACGGTAACGGCGTCGATGTCGATCCCGTGATCGCGCATCGCTTCCACATAACGTACGAAATAGTCGGCATAGACTCCGTAACACTCCTTGCGAAGCTGCCCGCCGCGCACGTCGGCATTGGTTTTCATCCATGCCGGCGCCGACCAGGGCGAGGAAAGTATCTGGATGTCGGGGTTGATGGCCAGGATCTCCCGCATGACCGGAACCACGTCGTGGAGGTCTTGTGCCAGTGAGAATTGTTTGAGTTCGAAATCTTCCTTGCCGGCGGGCATGTCGTCGTAGGAAAAGACGAAGCTGTTGAGGTCGGAGGCGCCGAGCGTCAGCCGGATGCAGCTTATGCCGATGCCTTGCTGTGGGTCGAAGAGCTCCTTCAGCAACGACTTGCGGGCCTCGGGCGACATCTTCATCAGGTGTTCGGCACTGCCGCCCGTGAGGGCGTAGCCGAAGCCGTCGATTCGCTGGTAGCTCTGCCGGGGGTCGATTATGATGTAGTTTCTGTTTTCCTGCCGTTGGGTCGAAAATTCGGCGGCATGCTTCTGCTGGGCGAAAAGTTCCGACCGGTCAGGGCATGTGATGTAAGAGCGGATGGTCTGTGCCGCGGCCGGGACGGCAAGTCCGGCGGCGAGGGACAGGGCCAGGAGTTTTTTTAGCATGATACGCATGGTTTTAGTCGTTGAAGGTGTTGCGAGCTGAGCGGTCGGGGTCTTCGGCTGCCCTGCATTTCGAGTCGAGGATTATCAATTCACCCCGTTGGGGCGTGTAGCGCGGCCAGCGGGGCAGGGCGCGGCAGTTGGGGTTACCCGTGCGCATGAATTGCAGCAGGGCGTCGGCCATTTTGCGGGAGAGCTTGCGGGGGCGCTGCCGCCGCCCGTATGTGTGACCATGCGGTCGGTGTTGAGCAGCCAGAACCCGATGTCTATGCAATGGAAAGCCCGGTGGCGTCCGTTGAAAAGCGGCGATTCCCAGCCGAACCACGCCATGTAGACCGGCGACTGCTGATTGCATTTGGCGTTGGCCGTCTGTATTATTCCCTGCCGGTTCGAGGCAATCATCGCCCAGATTTCGATGGGACGGCAGGCCGGGAAGGCTTCGGCATATGCACGGACGATTCTGGCGGTACGCGCTCCGTATTGGGGCGTGAGCCGCTCTATGACCCCTTCGAAAGAGATGCTTTCCAGTTCCGGGTTGTCCCGGTCGGGGTTCCATTCGTGGAACGTCGAGCAGAGCAGCAGCGGGACGTCCGAGCCCGTCGTGCGGTTTTCCCCCTCGAAGAAGATACCCTTCGGGATGTCTATGCCGTCGGCCACGGGAGCGAATCCGCTTCGGGAGCCCGGGTCTTCGGCCGCCATCCGCTGCCGCGCCCGGTTCGCCAGTTCCAGGTATTGTTCCCAGGGAACCGACTGGAGCGAGTCGACCTGCGAGGTATCCAGCCCGGCTTCGTGCAGGATGGCATTGCCCAGCCGTTCGGCATAGTCGGCATTGTTGGCTTTTACGGTATTGCCGCTTAAGGCTACTGCTTTGTGGAACAGTCCTTTGGCTGCGGGCATTGCGCACAGCAGGCAGACCTTCGAACCGCCGCCGGACTGGCCCATGACGGTGACGTTCGAAGGGTCGCCGCCGAAGTTCGCGATATTGGCCTGTATCCATTTCAAAGCCGCCACGATGTCCAGCATCCCGGCGTTGCCCGAGTGGCGGTACTTTTCACCGCCGGCGCCGGCCAGGTCGGAAAAACCCAACGCTCCGAGGCGATGATTTACCGAGCAGAACACAATGTCGCCGTAGCGGGCGATATTCTCCCCGTCGTAGCTGTCCTGTTCGATGCCGTTACCCTGCGTGAAACCCCCGCCGTGGAGCCATACCAGTACCGGACGGCGTTTGCCGTCGGCAAGGCCCGGCGTCCAGATGTTGAGCCGCAGGCAGTCTTCGCCCATCAGGTCGTAGTTCCAATGGTCGACAAACATCGAGTAGGATTCGGGCCGCCGGTCGTAGAAGGGTTGAGGTGATGAGGCCCCGAAAGCTACCGCAGGCCGGATTTCCTGCCATGCGTGCGGCGGTTGCGGCGGCATGAAGCGGTTTTTGCCGCCGGTGTCGTCTCCGTAGGGAATGCCACGGAAGGAGTAGATGTTGCGCAGGAGGAATCCCCGGACGGGGCCGTATTCGGTGTCGGCTTCGGCGATTCCTTCGCCGATGAAGAGCTGCTGCTCCGATGCGGCGGGGGGTCTGTTTTTGGCTTGCGCATAAGCTGCTGCAAGCAGGCAGATGGCCGTGACGAGAACCTGGGTTCTCCGGGAAATGGAAGAGGAAGGGTTCATTTTTGGTTAAAATAATATAAGTGGGTCGGCAGAAAAACACAAACGGATCGGCCGGTTTTCAAAATTACATATTAAGAATACTATTTTCTTGTACTATTTTAATTGAATATAATCTTATTTTGCGGTTTCTGGATTGCAGGACGGCTTGCGTCGTTAAAAAAGAGAGTTGCATCATATTATGAATTAATGAATTATGAATTCATGACCGGTTTTATATATAATATATAGGTGTTGGTAAATTTAGTGTTTTTTTGCGAATTGTGAGAATTATTTAATTTTGTAACCGGAACCCTCTTAAAAGTCCGACATATGGAAATACTGCGCGAGAGCACACCGCTCACCGACAACGACTGTTTCATGATTTTTTCGCGGAAGAAGAGCTGCTTCGACTTCCCCCTCCACACGCACAAGGAGATGGAACTCAATCTGGTAATCAATGCCGCGGGAGCTTCGCGCGTAATCGGCAACCATGTGGGGACGATCGGGGATATGGAACTGGTGCTGGTGAGCGGCGATACGCCCCATGCCTGGTTTACGGATCGCTGCAAATCGGAGGAAATCCATGAAATAACGCTCCAGTTCAGTCCTGATTTGCTCGATGACAAGTTCCTGAACCGCAATCCGATGGGAGCGCTCAAACAGCTTTTCGATGAGGCCCGCCGGGGCGTGCTTTTTTCCCGCGAGACGACCGAGTTGCTCGCTCCCCGCATCCGTGAATTGTACGAACAGGGGTCGTCGGGCGGCATGAAGCCCGTGCTGGACATGCTGATGATTCTCAACAGCCTCTCCCTTTGCCAGGAGCGCCGCCTGCTTTCGGACACGACCTTTATCCAGAAGAAAATGAAGTCCCACTCAGCACGCCTTGAGACGGTTTTCGCCTATATGAACCAGAATTTCAACCGGCAGATCTCCCTCTCCGAAGTCGCGTCCGTGGTCAGCATGTCCGACGTGGCATTCAGCCGTTTCATCAAGAAAGTCACCGGGCAGAGCTTCGTCGATACGCTGACCGAGATCCGCCTGGGGCACGTGGCGCGCATGCTGATAGACACCGATATGACCATCGCCGAGATCGCTTACTGCTGCGGATTCAACAACATGGCTAACTTCAACCGCATTTTCAAACGCAAGAAAGGCATGCCGCCTCATAAGTTCCGTATCTTGTTCATTCCGAAAAAGATTTACGTCTGATACCGTCGGGCCCGGAAATGTTCCGTTAAGGTGCTATATGCATCGGATTTGGTTAAAAACGTATTAAACGGGCGTGTGGGTTTTGTATAAATTTGCATTAGTGAATGGTGCGACCTTTTTCCGGCGGAATTCGACTGCCGGAGCGGTTCGCGGCCGGACATGGCAAACTAACCTAACAACCAAAATCCTATGCAAAAATCTATCCTTCTTTTCCTGTGTGCCGTGTCGGGGACTCTTCTTGCCGGATGCTACGAAAACGATTCGTCCGGCCCCGATATGGTCGATCCCTGGTTACGCGAACGTACGCCGTTGGGCTTTCGCGTGGAGAGCCAGGTCGGGGAAGCGGTCATTACCGACGACTGGCGCCACGACGAAACCGGTACGATCCGTTTCCAACTGGTCACGGGCGGAATAGCCGACATGACTAAAGTCAAAGTCGAAGAAATCACCTTGCAATACAATGCGAAGGCCTCGGTTCAGGCCGGCTCGACGATCGATTTGAGCTCGGGTTCCTGCGACATCGTGGTGACAGCCGAAACGGGTGAAACCCGAACCTATACGGTCTCCTACGACCCCTTCGTGGAGCCCTTCGAAGGGGTTTACGACATGGACTACGACGTCAATAACCATGACGAATCGCAGTATGAGAACGGCAACGCCTTCGCCCTGTGGTTTTTCGGCGGCAGCAACGACGGATGCTACTGCCAGTCGCTGATGTGGAAACACTGGAACTGGAACGGCGGTTACAAGCCGATGGTCGAGGATGACAACGTGTTGACCATCACGCTTACGGGCGTCGATTCGCAGACGGGCGACACCTACGGCACCTGTTACAACGATGCCGGCCCCGATGGCAAATATGCCGATTTCAAATGGAATTCGAACGGGGGCCATGACCTGAAAAAATTCTACCGCTGCATTCCCGAAGGGAGAGCACGTGGCGGAAAGACGGAAAGACGGGGCTGGTTACCTTCACGGCCTCCGACGGCACGGCCCATACGGCGACTTTCTACAGCGAGCCCACGACATTGACCTACGAGCAGAGCGGAAAGTCCTTCTCTTGTCAGATCATGAACCAGGGCCTGGAGTTTCCCGTTGCCGGAACCCCCATGCCGGGTTGGTCGGACTATTCGGATTTCGACAAGTATGTGCAGAATCCGCAGCGGTTCATCGTAAAGATGAAAAAGCGCCAGCAGTAACCCGGGGATCGCCATGAACCGCTTATTCCTGTTGTTTGCAAAGGCATTCTGCTGCATTGCCTTGTGCTGTATTGTTCCCGTCTCGTGCGGCGGCGGAGACGTCGAAATTCCGCCCCCTCCCTCCACGGCTCCGGGCGGGGGCGATGATAATCCCGATGACGATGAACCGAAGCCCGATCCCAATCCCGATCCGGACGAACCGACCCGGCTGAAAATCGTCGACCCGCAGGCGACGGATCAGACCAAAGCACTCTATTCGAACCTGTGGGCGGTCGCTTCCAGGGGATTCATGTTCGGACACCACGACGATCTGTGGTACGGCCGTTACTGGTACGATGTGCCGGGCGGTTCGGATACTAGGGCTGTTTGCGGGGACTATCCTGCTGTCTTCAGCGTCGATCTGGCGCCTATCATGGACAATCGCTCCGACTATGAGAGCGACCGGAAGGAGAATGCCATCCGCCGGCGTGTCATGCTTGAAGCCTACGGCCGCGGCGAGGTAATCGTTGCCTGCTGCCACCTGAACAATCCGCTCACGGGCGGGGATTCGTGGGACAACGGCAACACGGGTGTCGTTCGGGCGATTCTCGATCCGCAAAGCCCTCAGCATGCCCTTTACCAGCAATGGCTCGACCGGCTGGCAGACTTTGCGCTCAATCTCAAAGGTGCCGACGGGAATTTGGTTCCCTTTATTTTCCGCCCTTATCACGAACACACCCAGGAGTGGCCCTGGTGGGGTTCGAAATGCACGACCGAGCAGGAGTTCATTGATTTCTGGCGGATGACCGTGCGATACCTCCGCGATACCAGGGGGGTGCACAATCTCATCTATGCGATCTCACCCCAGATGGACTCGGAATATTCCGATGCGCGGGGACGTCTGTCGTTCCGCTGGCCGGGCGACGAATGGGTTGACTTCATCGGTATGGATTGCTACCACGGGCTCAACACGGCGGCCTTTACTTCGAACCTGAAGGCGTTGACGCAATTTTCCCGTGAAAAGTTGAAGCCCTGCGGCGTCACCGAAACGGGTCAGGAATCCTTCACTAAGGCCGATTACTGGACACAATGTATCCTTGCCCCGCTGACTACCCAACGTGTTTCGATGGTGGTCATGTGGCGTAACAAGTATGTCTCCGACGAATCCGATAAACATTATTACTCGGTCTATCCGGGGCATGTATCGGAGGCGGATTTCAAGATTATGTACGACCGTCCTCGATCCTTGTTCAGCTCCGATCTCCCTGCGATGTACCGGCAGGCCGAGGGGTCGTCGTCGAATGATATCAAACTGCAAAACCTAAAACAACTTTAATCTTATGGTAAAATTCTTCAAAAACGTCCCTGCTGTACGGTTTGCTGATTGTCCTGAGCAGTGCCCTTCCGCAATGGGCGGCGGCGCAGTCCCGGGTTGTCTCCGGAACCGTAAAAGATGAGAAGGGAACCGGTTTGCCGGGAGTTACGATCATCGTGAAGGGTACCGCGGGCGGTACTACGTCGATGGCCGACGGCCAGTATTCGGTCAAGGTGTCGGCCGGGGATGAGCTCGAATTTTCATTTATCGGCTACGCATCCCAAACGGTCAGAATCGGCGCGCAAAGCGTGGTGGACATTACCTTGCAGGAGCAGTCGCTTCTTGCGGAAGAGGTGGTGGTTACGGCTTATGCTGTCCAGAAAAAGGTGAATGTCACGGGTTCGATTTCCCAGGTGAAGGGTACGGATCTGGTGGCCACGCCCGTGGCGAACATCTCCAATGCGCTGATCGGCAACACGCCCGGTGTAAGCGGGCTGCAGACTTCGGGCGAACCGGGGCATAACGCTGCGAACATCCGCATCCGGGGTATCTCGACCTACGGATCGGCCAGCCCGCTCATCGTCATCGACGGCGTGGAGCAACCTTCCGAGCAGGCCATGTCCGAGCTCAATGCGATGGACGCCAATGAAATCCAGGGTATCAGTGTCCTCAAGGATGCGTCTTCGACTGCCGTTTACGGTATCCGCGGTGCCAACGGTGTGATTATCGTCACTACGCGACGCGGCAACACGGGAGCCCCGACAGTGAATTTTTCGATGAACTACGGCTTTACGCGGGCTTCGAATTTCCAGAAGGGCACCTCTTCCTATGAGTATGCCCTGCTGCGCAACGAAGCCATCCGCAACGAGCAGCGCAGCTTCGCAGGAACGGAGAGCCTTTCAACCTACATTTTCGACGATTACGATCTCTGGAAGTTCAAGAACAACCGCGATTATACGCCCGTAGAGGTCGATGCCAAGACAAACCTTTCGGCCGAAAAACGGGAGCAGCTCAAGAAGCAACCCGCACTTTACTATGCCAACCGCGACCTGTATAAGGAGATGTTCGACCGCAATGCCCCTCAGATGCAGGTCAACCTCAACGTGGCGGGCGGCACACAGCGCGTAAAGTATTTCGTATCGTTCGGCTATTTCTCGCAGGCCGGCATCACGCGGGACGTGCACTACCATGACGCCAATACGGGTTCGAAGTTCAACCGCTATAATTTCCGGTCGAATTTCGACATCTCGGTGGCCAAGAACTGGAAGATCTCGATCAATACGGCGGGGCAGTTCGGTGAAACGCAGGGACTGGGCAGCGGAAGCGACCCCTATGACCTGTCGTCGCGTTACAAAAGCATCATGCAGTATATTTACGAGGGCAACCCCTTCATCTCTCCGGGTATGATCGACGGCCGCCTGGTAAACGGGTTTGCCGGCACGGCGGGTTCCGAACAGAATCCCCTGGCCGTGAAGACGGGCAGCCAGCTCGGTTCGCAGAACGCTATCGTAAGCCTGCTGACGGCTGGGACGAACAGTATTTTCAACTCGTTGCTCGACAATACCATCAAGTTGGAACATACGATGGACTACCTGCTGGATGGCCTGCGTATCTACGGCACGGTCAATTACCAGGACAACTACAACCGTATCGTCAAATATAAACCCTCGATCCCGACCTACTCGGTGCAGCGCAATCCCAATGACCCGACCGTGCTCGATTTCTTCGGCGGCGGCATGGGTGCCGGTTCCTTCGAGTCGTGGGGATACAGCAACTGGAACAAGCTTTACCTCGATGCGGGCATCGACTGGCATGGCAGTTTCAACGGGCATAATGTTTCCGGGCTGGTGCTCGCCAAGGCTTCCCGCTATACCATGCCGGGCGATTCGTACAATGTGGCTTCGGGCGTCATGGGCTTCGTGGGTCGTGTGACCTACAACTATAAGGATCGTTACATGGCCGAGGTCAACGTAGGTTATAACGGAACCGAACAGTTTGCCAGGGGACGCCGTTTCGGCTGGTTCCCGGCCTATTCGATCGGTTGGGTTCCCACTTCGGAAAAATTCTTCCCCGAGAACGACATTCTGACGTTCCTCAAAATCCGCGCGTCGTATGGCGAGGTCGGTAACGACCAGTTGGGAGGCAATCGGCGGTTCTACTACCTGCCGAATACTTATAACCTCAATCAGGGCGGCTACTGGCTGGGCAACTCCGACGGTTCGTCGCAGAATCCCTATTGGGTCGGCGCTACGGAAGGGGTGATCGGCAATCCCGACATTACCTGGGAGCGGGCCAAGAAATACGACGTGGGTATCGAGGCGCGGTTCTTCCGCAATCGCCTCTCGCTGGTGGCTGACTGGTTCCGCGAAGACCGCCGCAACATCCTCACCACGCTGGGAACCATTCCGATCATCTACGGCGTAAGTTCCGACAAGGTTCCCCCGGTAAATGTCGGTATTACCAAAAACCAAGGCTATGAACTCCTCCTTTCGTGGGAAGACCAGATCGGCAACTGGCGTTATTCGCTCAGCGGCGACGTGAGCTATTCGCGCAACAAGATCGTCTACAAGGCCGAAGCCGAGAACCCCTATCCCTGGATGAACCAGACCGGATTCTCGATCGGACAACGCTTCGGACTGGTCAGCGACGGCTTTTTCAATACCAACGAGGAGCTTGCCAATCGTCCCTACAATACCTATACGGCCAACCGGGCTACGCTGGGAGACATCCGTTACGTAGACCTCAACGGCGACGGCCTGATCGACAATAAGGACATCGCGCCGATCGGTTATCCCAACTATCCCGAGTACCATTTCAACGTCAAAGCGTCGGTCGGGTGGAAAGGCTTCGACCTGCGCGTGCTCTTCATCGGTACGGCCAACGGCTCCTATTACCTGAACAGCGGCTACACGATGCCGTTCTTCAAGCGGGCGGGCAACGCCTGGAAATGGATGTACGACGGCCGTTGGACTGCCGAGCGTTATGCTGCCGGCAAGAAGATCACCTTCCCGCGGATGACGTTCGATACGACGAGCAGCGACAACAATTACCTGACGAGCGATTTCTGGATGAAGTCGAGCAATTTCTTCAAGATCAAGAATATCGAATTGGGCTATACGTTCGATATGACGCGCGGCCGGCTGGCTCGCAGCCGTATCCGTGCCTTGCGCGTCTACTTCAATGCCAACAATGTCTATACATTCAAGAACGAACTGACGGATATTGGCATCGACCCCGAAACTACCGACGGAAGCACCTATATCTATCCGCTGACGAGCGTTTTCAGCTTCGGTATAAACCTGAAATTCTAATCCGCACCGAACTATGAAAAAGATAATCGTTACTTTACTGATATCGGCATCGCTGGGCCTTTCCGCCTGCCAGGATACCTTCCTGCAGATGCCGGACACGACCGGAACGGTCGACCTGAACGAGGTTTACGGGTCGGCTAAAAAAATGCCAAGAGTGCCCTGATGACCTGTTACCGCGAAGCCCTGATCCACGGTCTTCCCGGCGGTTGGGGCGTCGGTCACGGCACCTTTGGGAGCCATCAGCGGCGAGATTTCGCGCGGCTATTCGTGGCACGGAACCTATACGATCTCCCAGTCGGGGCTCGACGTGAACGGGACGGACGGCTCGGATGCCGGCTCCGACCACTTCGGTAACAACTGGGCGTATATCCGCCACTGCTTCACCGTGCGGGAGAATATCGACCGGGTTCCCGACATGAGTGACCAGGAGAAGAATTACGTCAAGGCCGAAGCTACGGCGCTGGTGGCCTACCGTTACATGGGCATGTTTTACCGCTACGGGGGCCTTCCCATCGTCCGCGGGTCGTTTTCCAATCCTGCCGACCCGGGGGTTTTCGCCGGCCGGGCATCGCCCAAGAGACGCTGGAGTATATTCTCGAACTATGCCAGCAGGCCTACGACGGGCTTCCCGAAGGCGACTGGGGTGCTGCCGACCAGGGGCGGATGACGCGCGGCGCCGTGCTGGCCATCAAGGCCCGTACGCTGCTGTTCGCAGCCCGGCCGCTTTTCAACTCGGCGACTCCCTACCTGAGCGGAGGACATGACGACCTGGTGTGTTTCGGCTCAAAGTCGGACGACCGTTGGCAGGATGCCATCGAGGCCAACGAGGCCGTGCTGACCTGGGCTGCCGCCAATAACTACGCCCTGCTCAATACCGGCGGTGCCGGTGAGGGCAACCCTAACCCCAAGGCCTTCGAAGACTATGCTACGGCAACTTCGACGCCTGCCAACCGGGAGGTGCTGCTGGCCTACAAATGCGACGAGACCGGTCAGTGGACGTGGCCCGGAAGCGCCATCTTCTACTACAATAACTACTCTCCGGTTTGGACGAACAACCGTTGGGATACCGATGTGAGCGGTGTATTGACCAACTTTCTGAAGCTCTATTACAAAGCCGACGGATCGGAATTCACGAACTGGCCTGGTGTGAACGAAGCCGCTCCGCGGGATGCTTCGGAGTGGATTCAGAATATCGGGGACATCGAGCCGCGCGCCAAGGCCGATAATATGTTCGTAGGCTTCGACGCCTTCAATAACCCGGGCCATTCGAGCTGGTCGGCCAACAACTGGGGCCGTCAGGTGTCGAATGCCGGCAAGAAGACCAATTTCCCGGCCGCCATCGAGGCCGGGAAGGGGTGCGCCGCGCCGGTCAAATTTTACTATAAGGCCGGAACGCGCGTCTGGTTCGAGTTCCCGCTCTTCCGCCTGGCAGAAACTTACCTCAACCTTGCCGAAGCCTATAATGAGAAGGGCATTGCCGCCAAGGCGCTCGAGAATCTGAACAAGGTGCATAACCGGGCGGGCCTGCCGAAGGTCACCGAGACCGACCAGGATGCCCTGCGCAAGATTATCCGCCGGGAGCGTGCCATCGAGCTGTACCGCGAGAACAACCGGTATTATGATGTCAAGCACTGGAAGGACGAGAATATCGGTAACGGTATCATCGGTGGCAACATGCACGAGTTGCAGTTCAAGATCAAGGAGAGCCATTCGGGCAGCTTCAACCTCGCTTCTGGCCTCGAATCATACTGGGATGCAGTGGTTTACACCTCGTACTGGAATCCGAAAATGTATCTCGAACCCATTCCGCAGTCGGAGATCAATAAAGGCACGCTGGTGCAGAACCCCGGCTACTAATTTCCGCAGGTTTTTCCGCTAAAAACAAATACGATTATGAATAAATTCATCATTATACCATTGCTTCTTACGGGAGTCGTTTCGCTGACCGCCGCAACGGCCGCCGGGACGATCCAGGAGCCGGCGCCTGCCGATTCGGCTTACGCGGCGGAGCCTGCGGTTCCGGGGGCATTCTTCGGGACATCCCAGGCTCGCACAACGGGGGCCGTTTCGACCGTCGACGGGGTTTCCCTCGGCAAGACGACCGCACCCAACCTGACCAACAGTTTTGCCGGGCAGTTTTCGGGTCTGACACTTTTTCAGGGGTCGGGCGAGCCGGGTAACGATACGGCCAGCTGGCTGATCCGCGGTATCGGGTCGTATGGTAATGCCGGTTACAATACGGCTAAAATCTTTGTCGACGGCTTCGAAGTGAATGCCAGCTATATTGCCTACCTCTCGCCGGCGGAGGTCGAACGCGTGTCGATCCTCAAGGACGGTGCTGCGTTGTCCGTTTTCGGCGAACGGGGTGCCAACGGCGTGATTTGGATTGAAACCAAACGCGGCAGGATTGCCCCGGCAACCGTCAGCGCCTCGGTGCGTTTCGGGCTTCAGCAGGCCACGACCCTCGCCAAGCCGCTCGATTCGTACGGTTATGCGTCGCTTTACAACCAGGCCGTCAGCAACGACCAGGGGCGTTGGTCGCCTGCCTATAACGACGAGCAACTGGAGGCTTACCGGAATGGGACGGGTACCGATGTCGATTGGTACGACGAGGCATTGCGCAATGCCGGTTATACCATCGACGGCGATGTCTCCTTTCGCGGCGGTACCGAGGTCGCCCGCTACAACGTGATGTTGGATTACCTCAATCAGCAGGGTCTTTACGATGTGAAGAACAGCGATTCCCGGTCGAACCGTACCTACGAGCGCTACAATCTGCGTGCGAACCTCGACTTTACGATCTTCAAGTTCATCGAGGCGCGTGTCGACCTGGGCGGGCGGATCGAGCGTGGCAAGCGGCCCAATATCGCGACCGACGACCTGTTCTATAACATGGCACGCTATCCCTCGAACATTTACGAGATATGGGACGATGCCGAGCGGACGCACTATTCCGGAACTTCGGTCTACAACAGCAATCCCGTGGCGTCGCTCAATGCCCTGGGGTGGCGCCAGACCCAGTCGCGCGTATTGCAGGGCAATTTCCAACTGGTCGAGAAACTCGATTTCATCACCGAGGGGCTCTACCTGCGCGAAGCCTTCTCGTTTAACACCTATACCAAGAGCGGCTATTCGAAGACCCGTAACTACGCCCGCTATCACAACGGCGAGCGTACTACCACCGACGAAGATACATCGCTGCAGGCCAGCGGCTACGGCTCGGACGGCATGGAGGACTGGAAGCAGGGCCAGATTTCGCTGGGCTACAACCGTACGTTCGGCCGCCACGCCCTCGACGGTGCCGTGAATTTCCACATATCGGGCTATAACGGCGACGGCTATTTTTCCTATAAGTACCACTATGCGAATCTCAACGGCCGCATCAATTACAGCTATGACGACCGCTATGTCGCCGAGTTCGGGTTCTCCTATTTTGGTAACGATGCCTATGCCAAAGGCAACCAGTGGGCGTTCTACCCTTCTGTTTCCGCAGCCTGGGTGCTTTCCAACGAGGCTTTCCTGAAGGATTCCAAGGTCGTCGACCTGCTTAAGCTGCGTCTTTCGTACGGCCGTAGCGGCTTCGCCGATTCGGGTGCTACCGGCGTATTGTCGAACTACTCTTCCAATGGACGCTATCTGTTCAAGGACTATTACACCAATTCCTATGTCGGCTCCTTTTACATGGGCTCCGGCGAAGGAGTCTGGCAGAGTTCGCTGGTGCACATGTTCCTTGCGAACGCCGGCGTGCATGCCGAAAAAAGCAGCAAGTACAACGTCGGTATCGACGCCGAACTTTTCGGGAAACTGCATCTGTCGGCCGATGCCTTCATCGATAAACGCACTGACATCCTGACCCTCGATAATTCGATGATGGGCTATTACGGCAAAAATTATTATTTCGACAACATCGGCAAGATGACCAACAAAGGGGTCGAGCTCTCCGCCGTGTGGAACGACCTGCGCGCCAACTGGGGATACAGCATCAACGGGTCGGTGTCGTTTAACCGCAACAAAATCGATTACATGGCCGAGGTGGCTCCGGCGTACAGCTACAACGCCCAGACGGGTCGTCCGTACGGGACGCTGATCGGGTTGGTCGCCGACGGTTTTTACGATGTGGACGATTTCAATGCCGACGGTTCGCTCAAGGCCGACCTGCCGCAGCCGATGTTCGGCGCGGTGCAGCCGGGTGACATCAAGTACCGCGACCTGGATCGGAGCGGTTTTGTCGACCAGAACGACGTGACCAAGGTCGGCAAATCGCCCTATCCGGAGTGGACGTACTCGCTCGGTGCCGCCTTCAACTACCGGGGTTTCGATTTCAGCTTCCTGTTGCAGGGTATCGCCGGCGCATCGTTCAATCTGCTCGACAATGCGGTACAAACCCGGGCCTTCGTTGACAACGGCAATGTTTACCCCATCGCCCGCGGTGCCTGGGCCTACTATCCCGAACAAGGGATAGATACCCGGGCCACGGCGACCTATCCGCGCCTGACTACCCAAAGCAACGAAAACAACTACCAGCTGAGTTCGTTTTGGGTGAAGAGCCGTAACTTCATGCGCGTGCGCAATATCGAGGTGGGTTATAACTTCAGGCACCACGCCAAATTCCGCGCGGCGGGTATCTCCAACTTCCGGATCTACCTGAATGTAACCAACCCGTTTACCGTCAGCAAACTGATGTCGGATTACGACCTGGATCCCGAGTTGCTCTCCTACCGTTATCCGGTGCTTAAGTCCTATAACATCGGTGTAAGCCTTACTTTCTAATTAAACTATCGAAGCCATTATGAAATTCAGACTCATATCCAAGACGTTCCTGCTGTCGGCTGCTGTCGCGGCCGGTGCCGGATGCAGCGATTTCCTCGACACCAGTCTCGACCAGAACGAAACGGGGGAGTCGATCGAGACGACACTCGGTACGTTGTGGAAATTCGGCAATGCTTTCTACACCCCGATTGCTTCCGGTTATACTACGCTCGACTCCAATCTTTTCGCAGCGGCGACCGACGAGGCACAGCAAACCAAAGTGCAGTGCAATGCCAGCTATTTCAACAAGGGGGTCATCAACGCTAACCTCAACCCGATTTCGAATCTTTATACCGACTGCTACGAAGGGATCCGTGCCGCCAATTTTTTCCTTGACTACACAGCCAACGGCAAAGGCGAGTACATGGTGGGCATGAACCGCGATACGATCAACGACCGCCCCAACTATGAACGGGACTTGGCCTCGCTGCACTGGTACCAGGCCGAAGCGCACATCGCACGGGCTTATTACTATGCCGAACTGATCAAGCAGTACGGCGGCGTTCCCATCGTCGAGAGCCAGTATGCCGCGAACAAGTTCATCCCGCGTTCCTCCTACGACCAGATAGTCGAGTACATTGTCAAGGAGATCGATGACCATAAGGGAAAACTGGCTGTCGACTGGGCGAGTTTCTCCGAGCGCAACGGCCGCTTTACGCTGGGCGCCGCGCTGGCCATCAAGGCGCGTGTGCTGCTCTATGCCGCCTCGCCGCTCCACAATCCCGACAACGATGTCGAGAAGTGGAAAAAAGCCGCCGCGGCTGCCTACGATATTATCAGCAACCCGGATTTGAACTACTCCCTCGACAGCGATTACGGGGCTTATTTCCAAGGTAACCGCAGCCTTTCCAGCCCGGAAACCATCTATGTCGTACGCCGCGAACAGTCCAATGCGATGGAGAGCAACAACTATCCGATCGCTACGCCGGGCGGTGCGTCGGGCGTGACGCCGACGCAGAACTTGGTCGAGGCCTATGAGTGGGTCGGCGATCCCGTTGCCGGGGATCCCTATGCCAACCGCGACCCGCGTCTGGCGGCAAGCGTCGTGACCAACGGCAGCACCTGGAACGGTCATGTGATCGACCAGTCACCGGGCGGTAGGCACGACATGTCCGCCCCGAATGCAAGCAAGACGGGATATTACCTTAAAAGTTCCTGACCGACAACCTCGACCTGACGCAGGGCGCCAAGGTGCAGCATAACTGGGTGTCCTACCGCTATGCCGAGGTGCTGCTCAACTATGCCGAAGCGATGAATGAGGCCTATGGCCCCGACCAGGCTCCCGGCGACTATGCGCTCACGGCGCTCGATGCCCTGCAACTGGTGCGCGACCGTGCCAGTCTGCAGCTTCCGATTGTCACGGCGGCGACCCGCGACGAATTCCGCGAGGCCGTCAAGCACGAACGCCGCATCGAACTGGCCTTCGAGGATCATCGTTACTGGGATCTGCTGCGGTGGAAGGATGCGATGGAGGTACTCAACAAACCCGTCCGCGGTGTGAAGGTAACGAAAACAGGAGAAGGCAAGTGGTCGTATACGCAGACCGAAGTGGCTACGCGCACTTTCCTCGAACGCAACTATTATATGCCTTTCACCCGTTCCGAGGTTGAAAATTCGAATCATACGCTCGAACAGAACCCCGGTTATTAGTTCCGGGATGCAAAAGAACAATGAATTATGAAAAACAAGTTGATCCTGCTCATCGCATTTCTTTGCACATGTGCCTTTGCAGCCTGCGAGGGCGACGGCGACGCCGATTACGGATTCGGTAAAGTATATATGCCCCAGGCCGTTTCGACCGGCGGCCTGAACAACTCCTATGCCGTACCTTCGGGCGGTGGTGACTATACCTACAATTTCCGTGTTGAAAACGGTACGGTTCGAATAATCCTGGGTGTCATACGCTCGGGAAAGCTCTCCGATAAGAAAGGGTATACCGTCGATGTCTACACTTCTGCGGAGGACACGGCGGCCGCCGTGTCCGCATTCGGCGGCGAAGCCATGCCCGAGGGACTTTATTCGCTGCCTTCGACGGTCGTGGTGCCAGACGGGAAAACCGGTGGGACATTCTACCTCGATATTCCCGTGCTGGCGATTTCGAGGAGCGAATACGCCGGCAAGAAACTGGTGCTTTCCGTCGGAATCCGGAATCCGTCGGCATACGAACTTTCCGATGCGGCGACCAAAACCGCCGTTATCGTGAATGTCGATGCCCTGAAGGCCTTGCTCTAAACATCTTAACCTGTGAGAACGATATGCCTCTTGTCGGAGAGGCATATCGTTTCTCAAAATCATGACGACCTATGAAAAAAGCCATTCTGATCCTCTTTGTACTCCTCTCCGCGGCCGGGATACGGGCGCAGATCCGTTCCGTGGAATGCACTGCGCCCAGGCCCGGCCTTTACGAGCGTACCGATTTCACGATCCGCTTGACGGCCCGTTACGACAATGCCTATCTGCAGGAGCAGGTTGCTCTCGACATGCTGATTACCACGCCTTCGGGCGCCGAACGTATGCTGCCTTGTTACTGGGTCGAGGGGGCGTCGGGTGCCGAGTCGCGCTGGGAAGCCCGTTTCACGCCTCAGGAAGAGGGACGCTATGCCTGCCGCTTCCGCCTGAGCGAACAGGGCCGTGAAACCTCCCGCTCGAAAACCGTACACCTCGATGTCGGCCCTGCCGCGGATTCCCGGGGTATTCTGCATGTGCGCGATTACTGGACGTTGATTTACGACGACGGAACGCCGTTCCGGGGTGTTGCTGAAAACATCTGCTGGGAATCGCGTGCCAACGACGATTCGCGCTTTTTCAAGGCCCTGCACGAACAGCACGACAAATATAACTACGACTACATGCTGCCGCTCTTCGCCCGCAACGGTGGTAATTTTATTCGCGTTTGGATGTGCGGATTCAATTTCCCGATCGACCAGCAAGACCATTTCAACAACATACGCTACGAGGCATCCGATGCATACTATAATCCCAGCGCCATCGCCCGTCTCGACCATTTCGTCGGGCTTTGCGAACGGCTGGGGATACACGCGATGCTCTGCATGGGACAGGGTGCCGTGCATGCCGACCGGGCGTTTTTCACCGGGGAGCCGCAGGCCCGCCGCTACATGAACCGCCTGCGCTATATCGTCGCACGCTGGGGTTACAGTCCGGCGATCGGTATGTGGGAGTTCTTCAACGAGATCGACAACATCCAGTTCCGCGATGCGAAGAACCCGATCCCGGCCGAAGAGATAGTCGCCTGGCATGCCCGCATGGCCAGGTACCTGAAAAGTATCGACCCTTACGGACACCCCGTCACCACGTCGATTTCCCACCGGGATCTCGAAGGGCTCAATTCGGTGCCTGGGATCGACGTCAACCAGAAGCATATCTATTGCAATACGGGCATTATTCCGGCCGAGATACTCCGCTATGAAAACCGTTTCGGCAAACCCTACGTTATCGGCGAGTTCGGCTATGAGTGGGACTGGTCGAAGAACTTCGATGATTTTGGCGCGGATATGGATCGCGATTTCCGCCGGGGACTTTGGTACGGCATTTTCTCGCCCACGCCTCTGACGCCGATGAGCTGGTGGTGGGAGTATTTCGAGAACCGCGGTCTGATGGCCTATTTCAGGGGAGTGCGGCAAATATCCGACCGGATGCTCGCCGACGGCAAGGGCTCTTTCGAACAGATGACCGTAGCGTGCAACCCGGCAGAAGCAATGGGCATCCGGTGTGGCGACGTGGTCTACGTTTACCTTTATAACAATTCTGCCGAGCACATCAGGGAGGCGGGACTCACCGTCAATCTGGGTTGTAATGGCAGCTATGCGGTCGAAGCGTTCGATCCCGCGACGTGCATTAGCACGGCGCAGGGCAACCTTCCGACCCCAGGGCGTTTTGTACTCGAAAAAATCACGCTCGCGCCATATGCCGAGCGGATCTACATCTTTACTCCCGAATCCGTTAAATGACCGGTTTATGCGTCTTAAAACAATTGCCATGATGCTGACGCTGGGCATCGCTGCGGGCGGGGAGGCCCCGGCCCAGCAGGCTGCGCCCCTCAATCCTACCAATTTCGGGCTCGTGAGCCCGCAGCCGCAGTCCGAATTGCCGCACTCCGCGACACCGCCCCAACAGGCCGTGCGTAAACCGAAGCGACCTGCCCAAGCCCGTCTGGTGCCGTCCGGCGCGGATTCGTGGGTGCTCTCCGACGGCTGGGAACTGGCCCAAACGGATCGGTTGGTCGGAAGCGACGGTTCGCTTTTCGATTCCGCCTACGATACTTCGGCCTGGTACAATGCCGTCGTTCCCGGAACGGTGCTGACTTCGCTGGTCGAAGCGGGCGTTTACCCCGACCCCTATTACGGGCTCAACAACCTCTCCATCCCCGATAGCCTCTGCCGCACGGAGTGGTGGTACCGGATACGTTTCCCACAGCCGCGGGACGTCGCGGGACACCGTGTCTGGCTGCGTTTCGATGGAATCAACTACCGCGCCGACGTGTGGCTGAACGGCCGGAAGGCAGGTACGGTCGACGGGGCGTTTACCCGGGGCGTGTTCGATGTGACCGGGTTTTCTCGGCCGAAAACGTCCTTGCCGTGAAGATCCGCCCGCCGCACAACCCGGGGATTCCCCACGAGCAGTCGAAAGCCGCGGGGCGGGGCCCCAACGGAGGACAGTTGTGCCTCGACGGGCCGACTTTCATCAGTTCCGAAGGCTGGGACTGGATTCCCGGCATCCGCGACCGTAATATCGGCATCTGGCAGGATGTGACGCTCGAATTTACAGGCGATGTGACGCTTGCCGACCCGCAGGTAATCACCGACCTGCCGTTGCCCGATACGTCGTATGCCGACCTGACGATCCGTGCAGAGGTTACGAACCACGCTGACGAACCATGCCGGGCGGTGCTGCGCGGCACTTTGGACGGCGGTATCGGTTTCTCGCTGCCGGTCGATCTCGCTGCCGGGGAGACCCGCACGGTGAACTGCACGCCGGCCGAGTGCCCGGCCCTGCGGATTGAGGAGCCCCGCCTGTGGTGGCCCAACGGCTACGGGCCGCAGGAACTCTATACGTTGCAGTTGGCGGTCGAGCAGGACGGAGTCCGTTCCGATGCGGAGCAGGTTCGTTTCGGCATCCGGGAACTTACCTATGAGTTGAGCGTGGATACGCCTTCCGGGGAGGAGTTGCGCATCGACTTCGCCCCGACGAACGACCTGTGCGGTGGTGAAATGCCTTTCGACAGCTTCCATCGCCGTTCGGCGGGTGACGGGGTCGTTGTCCCGGCCCTGAAGGCGGGGGTCGATGTTTCGCGCTTGCGCCGCATCGAAAAAGACGGTGCCGCGCCGTTTCTGGTACTTCGGTGCAACGGGGTGCGGATCTTCTGCCGCGGCGGTAACTGGGGCATGGACGACGGGATGAAACGGGTTTCGCGCGAACGGCTTGAACCCGCTTTCCGCCTCCACCGCGAGGAGGGTTTCAACATGGTGCGCAACTGGACGGGCGAATCGACCGAGGAGCTTTTCTATACGCTTTGCGACGAATACGGTTTGCTGGTGTGGAACGACTTTTGGCTCTCGACCGAGGGATATAACCAGAATGTCAACGATGAGGAGTTATTCATGGCCAATGCCCGTGAGACGGTGCGTCGTTTCCGCAACCATCCGTCGCTGGCCGTGTGGTGTCCGCGCAACGAAGGCTATGCTACCCCGACGCTCGAACCGCGGTTGGCCGCGCTGATAGCCCGGGAGGACGGCACACGCTTTTACAGTCCCAATTCCCGCTATATGAACCTGCGCACGAGCGGCCCGTGGCATTACCTGGCCGATGAGTCGGAATATTTCCTCCGCCATGCCTTCGGGTTCTCCACCGAGTTGGGAACTCCGTCGGTGCCGACCGCCGAGTCGATGCGCAAGTTCATTCCCGAGGCGGACAGGTGGCCTATCAGCGATACGTGGTACTACCATGACCTGCATTTCGGGCTGCCGGGTACTGCGGGGCTGTCGATGCACTCTACGGGAAGGCCGAATCGCTCGATGATTTCTGCCGCAAGGTGCAGCTGATCAACTATGATAGCCACCGGGCCATGCTCGAAGCGTGGAACAGCCGTATGTGGAACTCCACTTCGGGCGTGCTGCTGTGGATGAGCCATCCTGCATGGCCCAGCCTCGAATGGCAGACCTATTCGTGGGATTTCGAGACCCACGGCTCCTTCTACGTCTGCCGCAAGGCCTGCGAATCGCTGCACGTGCAGATGAACCCTCATGACGGACAGGTGTTGGTTGTCAATACGACCCGCGACGCCCTTACGCACGGCCGGGTGATTGCGACATACTACACACCGGCCGGAAAACGCCTCGGCCGGCAGCGTGTTGTGCTGGAGGAAATTGCCGCCAATGCCGTGACGCCGGCCATGTCGGCCGCCCTACCCGAGAACCGGGACTGCTACATGGTGCGGCTCGAACTGTATGTCGGTGGCAGGCGGGTTAGCGTGAACGATTACCTGCGCAGTCCCGGCCGGGATTTCACGGCGTTGAACCGGTTGGCACAGGTTCGGCTCCGGGCGCGCCGCGTAGCGCGGCAGGACGACGGACGTGCCACGACGGTGCGATTTGAAGTGTCGAATCCCTCGGCCACAACCGCCCTTGCGGTGAAATTCAACGTCCGCGACGGGCGGACGGGCGAAGCGATCCTCCCGGCCTATATTTCCGAAGGGTATATCCATTTGCTTCCGGGTGAAAAACGGACGGTCGAAGCCGAATACGTTTCATGCGGCGGAGCCGTTCTTTCGGCCGAGGGTTATAATCTGGAACGGCATACATTGTTGGAACTCTGAATACCGCAAATGCGAAAGGAGCCGTGAAACATCAGTTTCACGGCTCCTTTTTTGTGCCTGCCTGTCGCTCCGAACCGAAGGTCGGGGATGCTTGCGGAGCAGCCGGCGTGCCGTAAGGCGGAGAAGTCCGGTCGTGCCCCCGGCTACATGAGAAAACTCCCTCGGGCACTGCAAAGCCCTGTTTTTATCGTGCGGAAGAGGTTTCGTTGTCCGGAATATGCGCGGCGATCTCCATGCACATGCGGCCGTTGTGATAGGGGCATTTCCAGAATCCGGCCTTGTCGTCCGTTCGGTTGACGCTGCCGTCGGGGAGAATGCTCCACCACCATTCGCCTCCCGTGCGGTCGATGAGGTGTGTCTTGATGTAATCCCATGTTTTTCAGGGGGCGGGCTCCAGGGCCTCCTTGCGGCCGTGGAGCCGGTAGAGATAGAAAAGCCCGATGACGCACTCCGCCTGCACCCACCAATGACGTTCGAGATTCCGGGTGCCGTCGGGGTGCCGTTCGTAAATCATGCTCCAGTCACCCATATAGCCTTCGAGGGCCGCATTGGCGATGGCGTAGCAGCTGGTGCGGGTGCGCTCGTACAATGCTTCGTCGCCGAGCGTCGCTGCGGTTTCGAGCAGCAGCCACGAAGCCTCGATGTCGTGGCCGTAGGAGAAGCAACCGGCGCTTTTCAACTGCCATCGGTCGTCGAAAAATAGTCCCAAGTGGCCGTTTTGCGGCTGCACGATCCGCGAGAGGAAGATTTCCAGCAGGTTGCGGGTCTGCCTGCGCAGCCCCTCGTCGGGCCAGATGCGGAGCAGGTTCGTATAGGCCTCCAGGATGTGGAGGTGGGTATTCATCGTCTTTTTCTCGTTGGCGTCCTTGTCGCTCAGGCGCACGTCGTCGATCGGTGACCAGTCGCGGGCCGCCGCCTCTTCATAGCCGTTGTTAACGGCGTCGTAGGAGTGCTCTTCGATAGCCCGGAAGAGTCCGATTGCCTCCCGAAGCGCCCGCTCGTCGCCTGTCGCCCGGGCGTATTCGCTCAGTCCGTAGATGGCGAACCCGAGGGCGTAAAATTGTTTTTTCGTGTCTGCAGGGTTGCCCGCAGCGTCCACCGACCAGTAGACGCCGCCGTAGGTTTTGTCGAGGAATTTGTCGAGCAGGTAGTCCCGTGCGGCTGTGGCTGTTGCCAGGTATTGCTCGCAACCCGATGTCCGGTAGGCTGCCGAGAAAGTCCACAGGATGCGGCCGCAAAGGATTGCACTCCGCCCGGCGTTGGCTATCAGTTCGCCCGTTCCGGTCATGCGGCCGAAAAATCCTCCTCCCGGGTCAACCATTTGCCGCGCCCAGAACGGGAGGATATTATTGCGGAGCTCTTCGGTGAGCTCGCGCTTGAATTGTTGTTCGCGGTTCATGTTCATTTGTTTGCGGCCCTGCGCAGGGCCAGTTTTTCTCCGATTTCGCTTATGCGGGTTTCGTTGAGCGGATAGATTGCAACCAGCAGCACGGCCAGCGCGCACCCTGCCGCCGGCAGCCAGCTCATCAGCATCCGCAGTCCGAAGATTGCCTCGCCGTTCTGCACCGCGGCGCCCGAGGTGTCGTATCCGTAGGAAGCCAGCAGCCAGAGGATTAGTGCACTGCCGAATGCGCCGCCGAATTTCTGGGCCATCGACGACGACGAGAATATCAGCCCCGTCGAACCGTGGCCGTGCTTCAGCTCCGAATAGTCCGCCACGTCGGCATACATGCTCCAGAGTAACGGGAAGGTGATGCCGGCTGCGGCTGAAATCACGATTTGCAGTACGACCATCGCCCAGCATCCGGCAACGGTGGCCGGCATGAAAAAGAAGACGATGCTCAACAGGCCCGATACGGCCATGGCCCAGATGTAGGTCATCCGCTTACCGATGCGCAGCGAGATGGGTACGGCCAGTACGACCCCGAGCATGTTGGCGATTTCGCCGATGGCGAGGAACGCTCCGCAGGAGAGTATCATACTGCCGCCCAACAGGTTGTCCTCCCCGATGAAATCCTTGAAGTAATAAGCTGCCGCCCCGCCGCGGATCGAGTTGAAGAGCAGCGCGGCCACCGCCACGCCCAGCAGTATCCACCACGGCCCGTTGCCGGCGAGCGATTTCATGTCGGACAGAATCGACTGTCCGCCCGCAGACGGGCTTTCGACCGGGGCGACGCGTTCGCGCGTCAGGCGGAAGCAGAGCAGGAAAAGCAGCGCGCAGATTGTCCCGACGACGATCATGGCCGCCTGCCATCCGTCGGCCTGCGCGGCGACGGCCCGCGCGGCGTCCATGTCCCCGGTGTCGGGGGTGAAGAGGTCGCACAGGGGTTCGAAAATCGCCAGTGCCAGGAAGCTGCCCCCGTAGGCGAAAAACATCCGGTAGGAGGAGAATACCGTCCGTTCGCGCGAATCGTCGGTCACCACGCCCAGCATCGCCCCATAGGGGACGTTGATGGCGGTGTAGACGGTCATCATCAGCAAGTAGGTGGCGTAGGCCCATATCAGTTTGGCCGAATAGCTCCACGTGGGTGTCGTAAAGGTGAGGATGCCGGCCACGGCGAAAGGAACGGCGACCCAGAGCAGGTAAGGTCGGTAACGTCCCCAGCGGGAGGTCGTACGGTCGGCGATCAGGCCCATGACGGGATCGGATACCGCGTCCCAGAGTTTGGTGACGAGCAACAGTACGGCGGCATGTTCCAGGCTCAACCCGAAAATGTTGGAGTAGAAAAACGGAAGATAATAGGAGAATATTTTCCAGAACATGCTCGACGACATGTCGCCCAGCCCGTACCCGATTTTTTCCGACCGTGCAGCTGCCATTTTAGCGTTTGAGGTTTTTGTCGATGAGTTTTTTGAGCGTTTCGACGCTGTGCCCGGTCGTAAATCCGTCGGCAGGCGTGTGCAGGCAGTAGTCGACCAGCTGCCCGACGGTCGAGGTCGCTACATGCATGCGGGTATCGCACGAGGCGTAATAGATGCAGACCCGTCCGTCGGGATCGGCGATCCAGCCGTTCGAGAAAAGCACGTTCGACACATCGCCCGTGCGTTCTTCGCCGAGGGGGCTGAGCAGCATGCCCGCGGGCTCGGCCAGGGGTATCCAGGGGCGTTCGAGCTCGGTCATGTAGAGGTAGAGCACATAGCGCAGCCCCGCGGCGCAGGTTCGTACGCCGTGTGCCAGGTGCAGCCATCCCCGGGGTGTTTTGATCGGATGGGGGCCTTCGCCGTTTTTCGTCTCTTTGATCGTATGGTAGTAACGCCGGTTGATGATCGACTCGCCCGTGACTTGGGCGTGCGTGATGTCGTCGATGAGCGCCCAGCCGATGCCGCCGCCGTTGCCCGTGTCGATAAACCCGTCCTGCGGCCGGGTGTAGAGGGCATATTTCCCGTCCACGAATTCCGGGTGTAGAACCACGTTGCGCTGCTGGCTGGAGCTTTTCAGGTCGGGGAGCCGCTCCCAGTCCACCAGATTTTTCGTGCGTGCGATGCCAGCCGCTGCAACGGCGGACGACAGGTCGCCCGGAGCCGCTGCCGGGTCTTTCCGTTCGACGCAGAAAATCCCGTAGATCCAGCCGTCCTCGTGTGCCGTCAGACGCATGTCGTAAATATTGGTTGCCGGTTCCCCGTATTCGGGCATGGTGACGGGATAGTCCCGGAAACGGAAATTGTCGATGCCGTTAGGCGACTCCGCCACGGCGAAAAACGATTTGCGGTCGGCACCTTCCACGCGAACCACCAGGAGGTATTTGCCGCCGAATTTGATGGCTCCCGAGTTCATCACGGCATTTATCCCTATCCGTTCCATGCAGTAGGGATTGGTCGCAGGGTCGAGGTCGTAGCGCCAGAAAAGCGGCGTGTGCGCTGCCGTGAGTATCGGATGGCGGTATCGGGTGAAGATACCGTTGTAGGCATCGGTTGGCATATTTTTGCGTGTCAGGAGCTGCTCGTGCTGCAACTGCAACCGGTGCATCGTTTCCTCAAAGTTGGTCATTGTCGAAAATTGAGTCTATATTGTTTGTTATTGAAAGGCGTTGGCTGCATCGGCCGCGAATAACGTCCGTGGCGAAGCATAGAACCGGTTGAAGTCGGCCTGCGAGACCTGTCCGGGATAGGGTGCGTAAAATGCCCGGGTTTTAGCGTCTGTAAGGCATTCCTCCATACCAGTACGTATGCGGGACGCTGCTCCCCGATGCCCTGCATCAGTACCCCCGTCCACCAGTCGGCACGCGGAATACCCTCCATGCCGGTTTCCGATACGGCATAGGGTTTCCGGGGGTCTCGGGCGATCTGATCCATGATCCCGAGCGATGCCCCGAGCCGCGTGACGAATGCCCCGGCATCGCTGCTGTGGTAGGCATCCAGCCCCAGTATGTCGACCCATGCATCCCCCGGATAACGCTCGAGGTATTCCAGTCCTGTGACGCACGGGTTGGGCGAATAGACGGTGAGCATACGTACGCCCCTGTCGCGCATGCGTTCGACGGTCATTTTCCAAAGTGCTTCGTATTCGGCGGTCGAACAGAGCCGTTGTCCCCACCAGAACCAGCTCCCGGTGTGCTCGTGCCAGGGACGAAACAACACCGGAACGGTCGTGCCGTCGTTCGTGGACAGGGAGTTGAGAAAATCGGCCGCAAGATCCACCCATCCGAGGAATTTCGCATGGTTTCTGCCGCCCGGCAGTACCGAACGTACGGTGCCGGGGTCGCTCACATCCCATGCGTCGCCGCCTGTTAACGGGTTGCGGGGATGCCAGCTGACGGTCGTCAGCCCGCCGCGTTCGTATTGCCGGACAATTTCGCGGCGCATCGTGTCGAAGGGTACGCCGTCGAGATTATGCCCCGTCCCGAGCTCGATTTCCCCGAGGTCGCAGCCCAGCACGGCCGGATAATCCCCACAGCATGCCTTCACGTCGCAACAGCCGGGCCGGTAGGCCCAGTCGCAGCCGTAAAAGGGGAAGTCCTGCTGCCCGAACAACAGCCGGTTCCGGGCGGATGTTTCCCGCAGGAGCCGGAGCAGGGCCGCCGGGGTTCCGTTGCCGGGTGTCGCCGTAAGCGCTTGTGCATGGAGGCCCAGCGTGCGATTTGCCGCCGTGATCTCCCGCAAGGTAGTATGGTCGTTGTCGAAGACCGAATTAAGCCCCTGCTCTTCCTGTGCCGGGTCGCCGCAGTAATCGTCGCCGGCTTGCCAGCTGAGGTGTACGGGGCGTGCCGCGCCGCCCCAGCCCCAGAAATTGCATCCTGCCACGATGTCGCCGGCCGCTGCACTGCGTATGACCTGCTCGAAGATATGGCGGTAGTAGGCGTCGCGGGCCGTCGTAGGCGAGCCGGGCTCGAAGGCGAAGCTGTCGCGCGGGTAGCCGAACTCCTCGATGACGAGCGGTTTGCCCAGCTCCCGTGCGATTTCCGCATGGCGGCGGATGTATTCGGTCGTTTTTTCGCAGGCCGCCGTGAGGTCTCCCCCGACATTTTCCTGGCTGATCCACCGCCAGTTGTAGGGCCAGATGTGTATGTTGGCGTAGTCGATCTCCGGCAGGGCGTGGATGCGCCGCCATAGCCCGATGTCCCCTTCGCATCCCATTTCCCCTTCGCTGCCGGTCGAAACCATGTGGTTGGGGTCGAGTTGCTTGATGAGTTTCGCCGTGCGGGCGACCCAGGCGAAGAAGCGTTCCTTGTTGTCATCCGAGAAGGCCCGCGGCTCGTTGGCGATCTGCCAGGAGAAGATGGCCGGGTCTTCCCGGTAGGGGCGTCCCGTATAACGGTTCGTACGGGTGACGATGTGGCGTATGTGTTTTTCCAACAGTATTTTACAACTGTCGGTGGCCTCTGCTTCGTGGAACTGCCGCACGTAAGCCATGAAGGTGTCCCATCCGGCCAGTCCCGGAACGGGATAGGTGCCCCGGCCGCTCCATTCGAGGTACTGGCTGTATCCGCCGCTCCATTCCCAGGCATTGGTGAGGTAGAGCACTGCCTGCATGTCCCGCTTTCCCAGTTCGGACATCAGGAAATCCAGCCCGTCGAGTGCGCGGTCGTCGTAAACTCCGGGTGCGGTTTGCAGGATCGGTTCGACTTTCGATATGACTCCCGTGTTGCCTTCCGACCCGACCAGGACACGCAGGTTGCCGATACCCGATGCCTTCAGCCTGTCGAGTTCGCGGCACAGGCGGTCACGGTCGCGCCCCGGCCCTTCGGTGGCCAGCAGAGCCCCGTACCAAAAGTTGGCTCCGACGAAATAGCCTGAATTGGCGCTTCCGCCGACGAAACGTCCGTTTTCCACACGGATGAACTGGGGCTGGGGCTTGTCCTGACATCCGGACAAGCTTAGCGTAAGGGCTCCGAGCAGCGGCGTAAGCAGGTGTTTCATGGATTCGGGTTTAGTCGGTTTTCAGTTATGCAAATATACGAACGGAGGCGACTGTGAAAAGAGTAGTATTTTAACAGATATTTATACTTTTTTTTGTTTTTTATGTAACTTCCGGGGTTGCTTCCCGGTAGTGCTTGTGCCGATTGTCGGCAAACGATCTGTTTCGGTTAAAAAAGTATTACATGCGAAAGCTTTGGGCGGCTTATCTTTATCTTCGTAACCGAAAATATCCGGACGATGGAAAAAAGAATTGTGCGATATGCTTTATTTGCAGTTGTTTGTGCGGCTGGAACCGCATGGGCCTGTGCGCGGGGCAACGCTTCCCCGCCGGAGGGGACGTCGCCTGCTCGGGGCGTGCTGACATTGAGCGGCAGGGTGATCGACGACGCCTATATCGGCAACGGCGTCCAGTGGGATCCTTACGAGGTGCATGACGTCGACGGCCGGTTTTCTGCGGCCGACCGAAAACGCCTTACCGACAGGCTGGAGTACATGCAGCCCCGTTTCATCCGCGTGATGGGCGGTATCCGGTCGTATCTCACGGACGGGCGGTTCGACCCGTCGCGGAACATGGAGGATTTGCACATGATTCTCGGGTTCTGCAATACGCATGGCGTGACGGTATTGCTCGGCGACTGGGGCGGAAGCTTGGTCGATCGGCAGGCGCAGACCGTCGACCAGGCGCTGATCGACAGCAGCGGAGAGATGGTGCGCTACTTGGTCGAAGAGTGCGGTTACGATTGCATCCGTTACTACAATATCGTCAACGAACCTAACGGCTCGTGGGCTTCGACCCGGGGCGACTATGCCCTCTGGCTCCGCGCCGCACGCGCCATGGATGCTTCCCTGCGGCGGCACGGCATGGCCGGCCGGGTGAAGCTGGTCGCTCCCGACGCGGCGGTATGGACGACCCTCGAAACACACTGGGTAAGTAATTCCGTCCGGGATCTCGGCGACGCCGTGGGGCTTTACGACATCCATACGTATCCTTCCAAGGCCCAGGTCAATACGGGGAGTATTCGGCGATGATTTCGGCTTACCGTGCTGCGGCTCCTGCGGGGACGAAGATGATCCTCGGCGAGCTGGGGTTGAAATTCATCGACGAACGCGATGCCGCCTATGCCGCCGAGAACGAGCGGCGGATTGCTGCCGACCCCGATGCATCGCCCGGCGATTCGCAGATGTTCGTCTTCGACCACATGTACGGTATCGACGTTGCCGATGCCGTCATGCAAACGGCCGCATGCGGCTATTCGGGCTGCGTGGTCTGGATGCTCGACGATGCGATGCACATGAACGAACCCGGGAAACTGAAAATATGGGGGTTTTGGAACATCCTCGGCGAAGAGCGCTACGGCGCCGGCAAGGAACGGATCCGCCCCTGGTACTATGCCATGTCGCTGCTGTGCCGCTATTTTCCGCAAGGTGCGCAGATTCTCGCCTCCGGAGTGTCGGGCGTCGGCGGAGTCCGTTCGATGTTCGGACGCACCGAGAAGGGCGTGACGTTGGCTGTGGTCAATACGGATTCGGAGCGGACGGTGGAGTTGACGCTGGAAAATCCTCAGCCCGGACTTTCCGATCTCGCGCTTTATGTCTACGCTCCGGGGCGGCTCAGGCTCGGGGGCGAACGGTTGCTTCCCGTGGAGCGCGGGGTGGCGCATGCGTCCGGAAGCCGGATCGGTCTGATCCCCGAAACGATGCTCGTCTGCACCTCGATGGAATGACCGGGTATTTTCCCGAACCGGAAAAACGAATCCCGCTTCCCCGAAGGAAGCGGGATTCTGCCTTTCAGGACGAGGGATTACTCTTCCGGTTTTTGGCCGATGTAGAAGACGTAACCGTAGTACGCTTTGTATTTTTCGTAATGGGCGATCTCGTTTTTCTGCATTTCGGCCAGCAGGAGTGCTTTTTCACTGTGCCCGTATTGCTTGAGGAATCCCGGGATGCGTGCGCTTGCATGGGCGAAGTAGTTTTCCGTCCAGCAATGCTCGGGCAGCGCGAAATGCGCCAGCGGTGCATATCCCGCCTCTTCGAGGATCCGCACTTTCCCCGACGGGCTGTCGATGTCGGGGAAATAGTCCGAGATGAATTTCGACGCCAGGCGTGCGCCCGAGAGCCACGAGCACTCGGTCACGGCGATTATGCCGCCCGGTTTGAGGTACTGCCGCCACTCCCTCAGCCCGCGTTCGAATCCGATGTTGTAGATCGAGCCTTCGGCCCAGATCACGTCGAATTCCCCGGGGCTGAAGGGCAGTGCGTCCATCGAGCCCTGTATGGCCGTGACGCGGTTTTCCAGCCCGGCCTTTTTTATCCGGGCGCGGAATTCTTCCAACAGCTCCGGCAGCAGGTCGACGGCCGTTATCGTACAATCCCTGTTCCGGGCGATCGTGACGGTCTGTCCGCCGGTGCCGCATCCGATGTCGGCGATCCGCATCCCCGGCCTGTCGGGTACGAATTCCAGGGCGCGGAGCGTCTGCTCCACGCCGCCGGGCCCCTGCCTGTCGAGTTCCCTGAAGAAATCGGCGATCATTTTTAAATCGAAATCGAAGATCTGTTTATTTTCCTGTTCCATGGTTGTTTGTAGTTGAGGCCGCGCGCGGGATGGATTGGGAAATCCCGTGCATGGCGAATTTTTTTAAATAAGGCAAAATGAATGTCCGCCCGGGCAGAATGACCCCGGGAGGGAAGAAAGAGTCGGAATCCAATGCAAGTTATGGATTCCTACGATGCCGTATCCGTTTTAAACATCCAATGGTTTTAGTCGTTGTAAAGGTAGGTACAATTTCCCGAACCTGCAAATCCGCCGGGGAAAAGGTTCCCCGAAAAAGGGAACCCCGATCCCTTTTCAGGAACCGGGGCACTCCACAAGAGGCGCTTTCCCACTCTGCGTCAGAATGATATACCGACGCGTATGCCGAAATTATTGAGGTTGTTGACCGAGTAAGTCAGGACGTCGCCGCTGTTGGTGGCGTAGCTGTAATAGAGTGCCACATGGAACCCGAGCCGGTAGTCGGGGCGCGGGAAGATGCTCACGCCGATTTCGGGCGAGAGGTAGAATCCCCACGTGTCGTTGTACTGCTTGACGACGTAGTAATAGGACGAAAGTTCGGCGTAGTTGGCTCCCAGCTTCAGGCCTGCATAGGGCTGGAATACGCTGTCCGTAAGCCAGGTGTAACGGCTGGTGACGCCGAACGGCAGCTGGAATACGGAGTGCTTCTGGTTGACCGTGAGGGCCGAACCGTTGCCCAGGTCGAGTGTCTGGCGCGGAATCGTTTCGAGGTTGGTCTGGTAGGAGATGAACGGACCCACGGTGATGGCCGGCGTGATGAAGTAGCCGCCTTCGAAGTTCATGCCCCAGCCCGATGCCTTGTCGGCGAGGCGCTGCCCAGGGGCACGCCCATCTGCCAGTCGACGTTGATGTAACTGTTCGGGAAGATCTGCGCTTTGCCCGTGCGCGCAGCGGCGAGCAGGACGACACAGAGTGCGATGGTTTTTAGAACCGGGTATTTCGATGTTTTCATAATCGGACGTGTTTTTGCGGTTAAATTATTTTTTCAGGTAAGGCGACTGGTCGAATGCCTGTTCGACGGCGTCCAGCGTGCGCTGCTGGTTGAGGCTTTCCGACGAGGTGAGCAGGCCGCCGATGTAGCTGTCCCAGATGACGGGCAGTTTCTTGCCGCTCTGCTGGTCGGCTTCCAGATCCAGCATCTCGATCAGCAGCGAACCGGCCGTATAACCGTAATATACGCGGTAGGGATAGTGCCATCCCAGCCAGTCGCCCCAGTATCCGGGCGTCCAGTAGTAGGGGTAATACCACCACCAGTAGGGATAGTCGTAACCCACGAAATAGGTCACTTTCTGCACGTAGCTCAATTGCAGTCCGACATTGGCCGCCTCCTTGTCATCGGTGCGGGTGTAGCCGGCGGCGTTCATGCGGCCGGCGACCGTGTTGACGATCTCCAGCGCATTGTCGTCTTTCCAGTATTCCGTCTTGTCTGCGGCGCCGATCAGCAGGATGCTGTCGGGGAGGTAGTAGGTGTTCAGCGCACCGAAGTCGGCTTCGGTGTCGTAAGCGGTGTAGACCAGATAGTCTTTGTGGAGGCCCGATGTCGAGGGCTCTTTCTGGCACGCGCAAAACGCAACTGCAACGAGTGCGTATGCGAGGTAACGTAATTTTTGACGGTCATGATTTTGATTTTTTAGTTTGCTGTCTCGGAGCATGTTCAAAATTCGTTCCTTCCACACCCTTTTTGCGCATGGAAACCCGATCGGGGTATAAAAAAGCGGTTTTGCGATACGGGAGGGTGCCGACGGAGTGTTTTATGGTCGGGCACAGGAATTTACCCCTGTGTGAAACGGCCCTTAAAGGGTCTCTCGATACATCCTCGGGCTGAAAGAGCGTCTTTGCGGGCTTTTCTTGCGCCGTTTTTGAAAGGTAATCGCGCCGCATTGCGGCCTGAAGTCATCCTTCCGAACGGGATCGTTGCCGTGCCGGTCGTAATCGTTGGGGGTACGGCGCCGATTTCGGCCGGAAAATGGTTCGTCATTCGGAAAATATATTACTTTTGTAACTATCTATGCATAATGATCACAAGGTATGAGCCGATACGATAACTGTTCCCGTGAGGAGCTTCTCCGCAGGATCGAAGAGCTCGAAGCACAACTCGATACGCCGAAGGGTTCCGGGAGCCGGTTCCGGGAGCGTTATGCCTGTAAGATTCTCGATTCGATACCCGACATGCTGACCGTGCTCGACCGCGAAGGGACGCTGGTCGAACTGGTTTCCGCGGATGAGACCAACCATGTCGGGGTTCCGGGCGGAGAGCTCGCCGGGCAGAATATCCGGACGATGCTTTCGCCTGCGGCCTGCCGCAATGTGAAGAACAACCTCGACAATGTTTTTGCGACGGGGTGCGGCTCTTCGTCCCACCACGACATTACGCTCGACGGCCGAACCCGCAACTACGAAAACCGGATTTTCCCGCTCGACGGGGAGCATGCCCTCTGCATCTGCCGTGACATCACCGAGGCCGAAGCCGCCAAGCATGAACTGGAGATGGTCAAATATGCACTGAACAATGTCGACGAGGAGATCTACGCCTGCAGCCTGGACGGTACGATGGAATATGCCAACGAGCAGTTCAGGGTGCGGCACGATGTCGAAGGCGACCTTTCGCAACACAAGGTTTACGATTTCTGGTCGTACGAAGGTTCCCGTTTGCAGTGGGAAGCCCGGCTGGCGAAAATACGCCGCGATAACGGCTCGCACAAATACACCGTCCGCTTCAAGAACGAGCAGGGACGTATCGTGGCGTGGGACATCGTGGCCTACATCATCTACGACTATTTTCAGGAGCGCGAGATCGTCTGGTTCTTCGGCCGGGACGTGACGCAGCGCATCGAACACGAGAACAAGGTCAAGGTCAAGGAGATGAACTCCATCCTGGAGTGCATCCTCAACAACATTCCGGTCTATCTGTTTGTGAAAGACCCGGGCAACGAGTTCCGTTACCTCTACTGGAACCGGGCGTTCGAGGAATATTCGCGGATTCCGGCCTCCAGGGCGCTCGGGCATACCGATTACGAGATTTTCCCCAGCCCGAAGGATGCGGAGCATTTCCGCCAGGACGACCTGACGCTGCTGCGTACGGGTGAACGCCAGACCTTCATCGAGGAGTACGTCTCGGCCACGGGCGAGACCCGTATCGTCAATACTTCCAAGTCGCTGGTGCCGGTCGAAAACCGCCTTCCGCTCATCATCGGCGTCTCGTGGGACATCACCGACATGAAGAATGCCGAGCTGGAGATCGTCGAGGCGCGTATCCGCGCCGAGGAGTCCGACCGTCTCAAATCTGCTTTCCTGGCCAACATGAGCCACGAGATTCGCACGCCGCTCAATGCCATCGTGGGTTTTGCCAAGCTCATCGGCGAGGTGGAAACCGAGGAGGAGAAACAACAGTTCATCGATATCATCGACGTCAATTCCGAGCTGCTGCTGCAACTGATAAACGATATCCTCGACATTTCGAAGATCGAAGCCGGGACGCTCGAATTCCGCTTCAGGCCGATGAACCTCAACGACCTCTGCCGCTCGGAGCTGGAAGTCCACAAACCCCGCGTCAAGCCGGGCGTGGAACTGGTCTTCGAGGAACGGGTCGCGAACGTGGAGATCGTCTGCGACCAGAACCGCCTGGCACAGGTTATTTCCAACCTGCTGAACAACGCCGGCAAGTTTACCGAAGAGGGGGAGATCCGCTTCGGGTTCGACCTGAAGGACGGGTGCGTGGAGTTCTTCGTCCAGGATACCGGCATGGGCATACCGCCCGAGAAGGCGCGCAATATCTTCGACCGGTTCGTCAAACTCAACGATTTCGTGTCCGGCACGGGACTCGGGCTGGCCATTTCGAAGATGATCGTCGAGAAACTCGACGGTACAATCGGAGTGGATTCCGAACCCGGCAAGGGCACGCGGTTCCATTTCTCGATCCCCGTCGTCCACCGGGACGGCGGCAAAGACGACGAGCAGCTTTGCGCCGCCCCGGGCCGGGACGACGGCAAGTCGTGGGTGCTGCTGGTCGCCGAGGATTCGGACACCAATTTCAGACTCATCGAAGCCGTCCTCAGCCGCCGCTTCAGCCTCGTGCGTGCCCATACGGGAGCCGAGGCCGTGGACATGTTCGGGACGGTACAGCCCGATGCCGTGCTGATGGACATCCGCATGCCCGTGATGGACGGCCTTGAGGCTACGCGGCGTATCCGCAGCGTTTCGGCGGACGTCCCCATCATTGCCATGTCGGCCTATTCATCCGGCAGCGAGATCGAGAGCGCCCGCAATGCGGGGTGCAACGAATTTCTCGTCAAACCACTCTCGCAGTATTCGCTCCACCGGGCGCTGAATGCCGCTCTGGTGGAGTTCAAGGGTAAGGGCAAATCATAACCGGGTCGCCCCGGAAACGGAACGTCCCGCAAGCCGTGTGCTGCGGGACGTTCCGTTTTATCGTATGGCGCGCCTACCGGTACCGGTGCGAGATCAGGGTCATGAACTCTTCGCGCGTACGGTGGTCGGAGAGGAAAATCCCCGTGAAGGCCGAGGTCGTAGTCGCCGACTGTTGCTTTTCGATGCCGCGCATTTGCATGCACATGTGACTCGCTTCGATCACGACGGCTACGCCCATGGGGTTCAGCGCCTCCTGGATGCAGTCGCGGATCTGCACCGTCAGCCTTTCCTGTACCTGCAGGCGGCGGGCGAAGCACTCCACCACACGGGCTATTTTGGAAAGCCCCGTGATATGGCCGTTGGGGATGTAGGCCACGTGCACCTTGCCGTAGAACGGCAGCATGTGGTGCTCGCAGAGCGAATAAAGTTCGATGTCCTTCACCAGCACCATCTGCTTGTACTCTTCGCGGAACGTCGCCGAGCGGATGATCTCCAACGGGTTTTCGTCATAGCCTTTCGTCAGGAACGACATTGCTTTTGGCCACCCGTTCGGGGGTCTTCTGCAACCCTTCGCGTGCGGGATCCTCGCCCAGCAACCGCAGTATTTCGGTGTAGTGGTGCTTCAGCCCTTCGATGGCCTTGGCGTCGAAACGCTCCTCCTTGTTGTAATTTCTCTCTTCCATAGGAACGGCAAAGATAGTGCAAGCCGAGGGCAAAAGCAAGTTTACTTGCAATTTGCCGAGGCGCCGCCTGTCTAAAACAGGGTTAAAGACGATGCAAGCCGGGCGCAATGCCGAATTTATTCGGACATTGCCGGGGCGCCGCCTGTTTTTCGTAAAGACGCTTATTTCTCGACGGAATGCAAATACGCGGCGAGTTTGCGTACGGCACGGGCGCGGTGCGAAACCTCGTTTTTCTCTTCGGTGGACATCTGGGCGAAGGTCTTGTCGTATCCGTCGGGGATGAACAGCGGGTCGAACCCGAATCCCTCGTGCCCCGTTTCCCGGTCGATGATGCGCCCCTCGACGATCCCTTCGAAAAGGTGCTCTTCGCCGTCCAGGAGCAGCGATATCACCGTGCGGAACCGTGCCCGGCGGTTGGCCTGCCCTTTGAGGTTTTTCAGCAGCAGCCGGTTGTTGGCCGCGAAGTCGTGCCCGTCGGTGGCGTAGCGTGCCGAGTGTACGCCCGGGGCCCCGCCCAGCGCTTCGACTTCGAGCCCCGTGTCGTCGGCGAAGCAATCGATTCCGGTGCGTTCGTGCAGGTAATGCGCCTTCTGCGAGGCGTTGCCTTCGAGGGTATCCTGTTCCTCGGGGATCTCCTCCGTCACGCCGCAGTCGCGGGGTGTCAGCAACTTGTATCCGGGCCCCAGTACGGCCTGCACCTCGGTGAGCTTGTGTGCGTTGTTCGTTGCGAAAATAATGTCCATATTCTCTTTTTCCGATGCTTGAATCTTTCGTCGGGATGCCCGGCTTTCCTCGCTGCCCGTCTCCGGGGGCGTCCCGGGCATATCCGCTTCCCGTCCCGCTGGCCGGGTTATTTCACGACTTCGAGTTTTTCGAGCCTGTCGTCCAGGTCGATCTTGTCGATGATGGTTTTGACCAGGATGTCCATGTCCGAGCCTTCGGAGTAGTCGGCCGGGCAGACGTGGCTTACGCGGTTGTCGTGGATCAGCGAGGCCATCTCCTTGCGGGCACCCTTCTGGTCGGGGTTGTAGACCGCGATCGAATGTCCGCCGGAATTTTTCACCAGCCGCATGCAGGGGATGTCGGTCGTCCCGTCGCCCACGTAGATCATGTGCTTGAACGGCACGGGACGTTCGTTTTCGGGGATGTAACGATTCACCATCTTGCTGTCGAACACCGATTCGACGCCTTTGTTGATCTTGAAGATGAACTGCGTCTTGTTGGTGTAGTTGACCGCCACGGCGGGCCAGTAGGCGATGCCGTCGACGTCGTAGAGAAACGAGCAGGCATAGATCTTCCGGAACTCGTGTGCGATCTGGGTTCCTTCGATGATCTCCTTCATCCCGACGAGTTGATGTAGTGCAGGATCCTTATCCCGTGTGCGGCGCCGTAGGCGTTGATCCGCGCAAACCACTCCTTCACGCCTTTGTAAAGCGTCACGCGGCGTCCCGAATCCTGAAATGCCTCGCGCCGCAGCGACAGCCCTTTCGACTTGGCTTCCTGTAACATGCGTGCCATATAGGTCAGTACCATGTCGGCATCCTGTTCTTCGGCCAGCGTGTTGGCCTCCGTCCAGAATTCCTTGTTGCTTTTGCCCACGGCGGGTATGAAGTCGTACTCCTGCATGTTGCCGGGGGCGAGCGTGCCGTCGAAATCGTAGATAAGGGCTATGGTGAATCTGAATTCCATCGTTTTCAAAGTTTTGAAGATCAAATATGTATAAATGAATAGGTCAAAAGATATCTATGGAGTTTGGATTGGTGTAGACAGCGTACTGCATTCCGAATTCATGTATCTGTCCGGTTTTGGTTACTACTTTCACCCTGTATGAGAAAAAAGGATTGTTTTCGAATGTCGTATAATCGAAAAAAGTAGAGCTTATGATAAGAGTGATGGTACCGATTAATACTTCCATTGTCTACGAAATGATATAAACATTGATGGAAGTTTCTTTTGATCCCCTTCTTCCTTGCTAATTTAAGCAACAGACTTTGTATCTCTTTATTATTGCAATAATCTGCGTAATCCGACGTATTGTCGAGTGGAATCCCGTTCAACAGTATCTTTCCTTTGAAAAATTTTGCCGGAACATCGGCCGGATCCGGATCGTCATAGTCGTATTCCTTTTCTTTAGGCAGGTAATCCCAATGCAGATTGAACTCCATTACTTCTTTTTCGGGGGAGACTAAAGCTGTAAAGCCTATCGTGTCCCAGAAATAGCGGTTGTATCCTGTATTGTAATCTTTTCCGTAAAGGATTCTCTCGCAAGGTCCGAATATCTCGATAAGCGAGTCAATGGGTATGTTTATCGAGAATGTCCGGCCATTGTAAGTAGCACGCTCCTCCGTAAATACGAACAGATGCTGGGTATTGACTCCCTTTGCGTCTAATTCCTCCTTTGTATAGCCGGAACCCATGTATCCTTCGTCGGCAACTTCGCCTGCTCCGCTGCATGCGACGGTGAAAATACCTAATAGAAACGAGAGGATTATATTTTTTATTTTCATCATTTTAAGTAATAGGTATTTCTGTGCTTCCCGGTTGGGAGTGCTGTATGGAATGTATGGCTGATTTTGTTGCATTCCTTTGCCTGGATGCGGTGAACGTTTGGTTCGGTAAATAATAGTTCGGTATATCGGATTGCGAATCCTGCTGAAATATTATCAATTTAACAAAGATAGTTTTTTTTCACTATTTTTGCAAAAGAGAGGCCGAAAACACAAAATATAAAAACAGATGGAATTCAAAGAGTTGATCGAAAAACGCCGCAGCATCCGCAAATTCTCGGAGCGTGCGGTGCCGCGTGAGGTCGTAGACCGCATCCTGCACGAGACCCTGTCGGCGCCTTCGGCGCGCAATACCCGTACGACGCACCTGGTGGTGGTCGACGACCCTGCCCTGGTGGCCCGCATGGCCGACATGCGCGATTACGGTTCGGCGTTCATGAAGGGTGCCCCGCTGGCGATCGTCGTGCTGGGCGATACCACGAAAAGCGACCTGTGGCGGGAGAACGCCGCGATCTCGGCGACCATCCTGCAACTGGCGTGTGTCGACGAAGGGCTGGCTTCGTGCTGGGTGCACGTCAACGGCCGCCCGCGCCGCAAGGACGAGCCCGGCGGGGAGACTGCCGCTGGCTACCTGCGCAGCTTCCTGCCCATCCCGGCGGACTGCCAACCCCTCTGCGCCGTTGCGGCGGGGTATTCCGACTTCACCCCCGCCCCGCTGCCCGGGTCGGACGACGATGCGCGGATCATCCGCCTGGAGTAAGAACGGATACGGGCACCGATGAAAAAGGAAGCTCCCGACGGGGCTTCCTTTTCCATTTAAATCAGCGTCATGCGCTTGCGAAGCATGTCGAGTACCTGTGTTTTGAGTTGCCGGGCGTTGATCGGCTTGGGCATGTAGCCGTCGAATCCGCTCGAGAGTACCTTCTGTTCGTCGGATGCGAAGGCGAAAGCCGTCACGGCGATGATTGGCACGTCGGCCGACTGTTTGCGGATCTGAGCCGTGGCTTCGTAGCCGTCCATCTCGGGCATGTTGATGTCCATGAGCACCAGGTGCGGGGTGTACCGGTTGAATAAATCGACCGCTTCGCGGCCGTTCCAGGCGTGCAGGAGTTTGTATTCGTGCCGCAGGATCGACTCGAAAAGACGGTAATTGCTTTCGTTGTCCTCGGCGATGAGGATTACCAGTTTGTCCTTCTCGACCGTCGGGACGGTCTGCAGCATCTGTGCCGGGATCTTCGCCGGTTCCTGTTTGCCGGGGACGTACGGAAGCGTGAACCAGAAGGTCGAACCTTTGCCCTCTTCCGATTCTACACCGATATTCCCACCCAGATGCTCCACGATCGTCCGGCAGATGGAAAGCCCGAGCCCGTGCCCTGCTTGAACGAGTTGAGTTTGACGAAGCGTTCGAAGACCGCGTCCTTCCGTTCGGCGGGGATACCGCAGCCGGTGTCCGCAACCCAAAAATAGAGCTGCCCGGCACGGAGCTCGTAACCGAAGCGGATCGATCCCCGGTGCGTGAATTTCGCGGCGTTCGTCAGCAGGTTTATCATCAGCTGCGAAAGGCGGTTGCGGTCGGTGCGGACGTGGCAGGTTTCATACCGCTGTTCGAATACCAGCTCCACGTTTTGGTCGGTTTTCAGCCTCATGACGTTCTCTTTCTCGCGCATCAGCTTGTTCAGTTCGAAATCCGTATGGACGAATTCGAGCGTTCCGGCCTCGATTTTCGAAAGGTCGAGGATATCGCTGATGAGTTGCAGCAGCAACGTATTGTTGCTTTCGATGATCGACATGTATTCCTGCTTCTCTTGTTCTTCGTCCGTCGAGGCAAGAATGCCCGAAAACCCGACGATGGCATTGAGCGGCGTGCGTATCTCGTGGCTCATGTTGGCCAGGAATGCCGATTTCAGGCGGTTCGACTCCTCGGCGCGGTCGCGTGCGGTGAGCAGCTCCTGCTCCATCTGTTTGCGTTCGGAGATCACGAGCGATGTCCCGACCAGCGACAGCGGCCTGCCATCGCAGTCGCGGGTTTCGACCGTGGCCTGTGCCTCGACCCACTCCATGTGCCAGTGCCCGCTCTCGTTGGATACGACGCGGAACTCTTCGCAGACCTTCTCCGTATGCCCTTCGATCAGGTTCCTGTAAGCTGCGCGGACGCGTTCCCGGTCTTCCTTGTGGACTTTCGAGAAGTAGCACTCCTCGTCCACCGCAAGCGAGGCGTTGTTTGCCAGCGACATTCCGGCGGCCATCTTGGCCGCCTTGTTGAGGTCGCACAGGATAGTGTGGTTCGTAAGATCCCATTTCCAGGGGATGATGTTGGCCACGTTGAGCGCCAATGCGAGTTTCCGGTTCACCGAATCCACCTTTTTCTGGGCGTTGTGCAGGGCCGTGCTGTCGATGCAGAAAATGTCGACCGAGTCCTTTCGGTATGAGGGGCAGATGACGACTTCGTAGAAGATATCCACCGGTTTGTGGTAATACGGGAAGGTGATGCTCCGCTTTTCCTTCAGGACGATGTCGATGATCGGCATGAATTGGGACTGCGACTCGGGAAAAACCGTCGATCCGGATTTGCCGATCACATCGTCCTTGCGGTAGAAAGAATGTTCGAAATAGGCGTTTACATCGACGTAAACAGTGTCTATGGCCGTTCCCTGTGCGTCGAACACGGCCCGTTCCTGCATATACAGGATCGGCATGTTGTTGAACAGGTGCGAATATGTGGCCTGGGTTTCCCGCTCCTTCTGGTGGGCTGCGTCGACTTTGCGCAGGACGGCGATCCTCCATTGCTGGAAGATGAGGAATAACAGGAAAATACCGCCGCAGACGCCGATCCATGTTTTATACCGCTCCATGAACGAGGACGGTTTGTCGAAAAACAGAGTGTTCGTCGGGCAGGTGTTCGGGGAGATGTTGTGCCGGAGCAGTACCGGGTAGTTGAAGACGGGTTGTGCACCGGCCGGGGTGTAAAAGGGAATGTCGCGCGGCTGCTTGCCCTCCAGCACTGCGTTTACGGTAGCTATCAGCCGGTCGGAATATTCGTTTTCGTCGTATACGTAACCTCCGATCATGCCGCTGCTCTTGAGTCCCGTCGGACGCAGCGAGAACAACGGTACGGACGAACTGGCGATGATCTTGAACGGGTTGGTCATGATTTCGTTGCGCCCGGACATGTTCTTCAGGTAATGCCACGAGGAGAAGAGCACGCCGGTGCGTTTTACGTCGACCGTACTCAGCGAATCGAGCAGTTGGTCTATCCCGATCTCATCGGCCGAATAAACCGTGTATTTTATGCCGCCGTACTTCGAGTCGAGCAGTTCCGCGAGGTCGTGTTCCGTTTGCCGGTTGACGTAGCGTGCGTCGTCTATGAATATGAGCCGATCCATGCCGGGCAGTATGCGCTTCATCAGGTCGATGCTCTGGTCGAGATAGGCCGGCGAATAAAGCAGGGTCAGATTGTCCCGGTCTGCCAGTGTCCGCAGAGGTACCTGTTCCGAGGCCGGAATGGGAAGCCTTTTCTGGTAATATTTATCCGGCCCGACAAAATCCTGTTCTGCGCATACGATGGTCGGAATGCCTTTCCATATGCTGTTAATGAAATTGCGCAGCAGCGCCGTAGGGGTTCCGATCAGCACCAGGGCCCGGGGTGGTTTTTTGCCGTATTCTCGCAGGAGGTTCGTCTCGAAGGTCTCGATTTCCCGAGGGGAATCTACCAACAGCAGGGTCATATGCTCGGTGTAGAGTTCCAGGTTTTCGATCTGCTCGACGTGCGCCGTGATGTCGGCGATGATACCTCTGCTCCACGGGGTCGATTCCGCATAGGTGTTGATGACCAGTATATAATCGCGCTTGTCGCCGGAAGGGCTGCTGACGGCCGGTGCGAGGGGGTATGCTAAAATGCAGCCTAAAAGTAAGACCCATATGAAGGGCCGGGGCCGGAGGCCGCCGGGTGGTCGGGATGTTCATGGGAAAAAGGGACGCAGGGAGTAGTGCATGACACGCAAAAATAGCGGGAGGGGGCTGCCGGAAGACAGCCCCCTCCCTTCTTATGTAAAGTTATCGGTTCATGACCGGTTTGATGTCCTTGATGCGGAGTTGGGTGGTTACCGTCCCCCGGTAATGGTTCTCTACGATCTGGTAGCATACGTCGATCGGGCGTCCCGAGCGCACCCATTCGTAATGCGTGGGCTGCTGGAAGGCGATGGCCTGGATCTTGGTGTTGGGCTTCTGCCGCTGGATCAGGTCCATGCGCAGGTGCTCGCACTCCACGCCGACCAGTTTGGCGTCGCCGTGGTTGCTGACGCCGTAGGTCGCGAAGACCGGCGCCGTATTGCCCGGGCCGAAAGGCTGGAAGCGGTTGAGGTCTTTGCGGAACGCGGGGGTGATGTCCGAGAAGAGCAGTTCGCTGTCGATATCCACCTGCGGCATAAGCATCTGCGGGTCGATGTTCTCCTCGACATAGGCGTTGAACCGCCGCGTGAATTCCTCGACGTTTTCGGGCCGCATCGTCAGCCCGGCGGCATACATGTGCCCGCCGAAGTTCTCCAGCAGATCCGAGCACGACTCCACGGCCTGGTAAAGGTCGAAGCCCGGTACCGAGCGTGCCGACCCCGTCACGAAGCCGTTGCTCATCGTCAGCACTACCGTCGGCCGGTAATAGGTCTCGATCAGGCGCGAGGCGACGATTCCCACGATGCCCTTCATCCACTTGGGATTGTAGATCACCGTGCTCTTCAGCTCTTTCATTGCGGGGTTGCGCTCGATAAAATCGTGCGCTTCCTGTGTCACCGAACGGTCGATCGACTTGCGATCCTGGTTGTAGGCGTCGATGACGTTCCCGAACTCCGCGGCGATGCTTTCGTTGCCTTCGATCAGCAACTCGACGGCCGCATGCCCGCCCGAGGGCGAGGCGTTTTCGTCGTTCTCGTCCATCCGCATGCGCCCGGCGGCGTTGATACGCGGCCCGATCTTGAAGACGATGTCGTCGATGGTGATGTTGTGCTTGTCCAGGCCGCAGATCTTGATGATCGACAGCAATCCTTTCGACGGTTCGCGGTTGAGGTCTTTCAACCCGAAATGGGCAAGGATACGGTTTTCGCCCACCAGGGGTACGATATCCGAAGCGATGCTCACGACCAGCAGGTCTAACAGCGGGCTGATCTGTTCGAACGGGATCCGGTTTTTCTGCGCATAGGCCTGCACGAGCTTGAAGCCCACGCCGCAACCCGACAATTCGTCGAACGGATAGGAACAATCGACCCGCTTGGGATCGAGGACAGCTACGGCACGGGGAATTTCCTCGGCCGGGAGGTGATGGTCGCAGATGATGAAATCCACGCCCTTCGTCTTTGCATAGACTACCTTTTCCGTGGCTTTGATACCGCAGTCCAAGGCGATGATAAGACCTACGCCCTTGCGGGCTGCCAGGTCGATACCCTTGACCGAGATACCGTAACCTTCGGTATAGCGGTCGGGGATGTAGAACATCAGGTTTTTATGCCCGATCTGGCGCAGGAACTTGTACACCAGTGCAACGGCCGTACAGCCGTCCACGTCGTAGTCGCCGTAAACCATGATCTTCTCATTGTTACGAACGGCCTGCTCGACCCGCTCGACCGCCTTGTCCATGTCCTTCATCAGGAACGGGTCGTGGAGGTCGGCGAGACTGGGTTTAAAGAACTTGTCCGCCTTTTCTACGGTGTCTATGCCTCTCTGTACGAGCAGGTTCGCCAGCACGGGAGAAATCCTGAGCACGGCAGCGAGCTTCGCCACCGCCTCGGAATCGCCCTGCGGTTTCACTACCCATCGTTTTTCTATAGGCATACGATTTACTATTTATATATTCTAACATTTAATATCTCACTTAAAAATTTGACAACGAGCGACTTTACTTCGCCCATCGGGGCCTTGCGACCCGTTTCCCGTTCGATCGAGGTCACTCCCCGGTCGGTAAACCCGCAGGGGTTGATGCGCGTGAACCACCCGAGGTCGGTCGTGACGTTCAGCGCGAACCCGTGCATGGTGATATAACGTGACGACCGGACACCTATTGCGCAAATCTTGCGCGGCACCCTTGCGGATGCCCGGTTCCCGACGCCGATTTCGCTATCGCAGATTCTGCCGCTATCGCAGGTTCCTGCCTCGTTGCGGTTTTCGCCGCTGTCGCCGCTTTTGCTGTCGCCGCTTTTGCCGCCGATGTTGCAGTTGCCGCCGTTATCTCCGCGGCAGCCGGTTGTCCGGCTCCCTGTTTCCCCGCCGATTCCGGGGCCGATCCAGACCCCCGAGGCGCCTGCCATGCGGCCGGCGGTGATGCCGTATACCGCCACGGTGCGGATGACGGCCTCTTCCAGTGCCCCGATGTAGTCCCTCAGCCCGATGCCCAGACATTCGAGGTCGAGGATCGGATAGCAGACCAGCTGCCCCGGGCCGTGGAAGGTGATGTCGCCCCCTCTGTCGATGTGAAAGAACTGTGCGCCCATCGCTTCGAGCGCTTCGCGGCCTATCAGCAGGTTTTCGGCATGGCCGCTTTTGCCGAGTGTGTATACCGGCGGGTGTTCCACCAAAAGGATCGTGCCTGCGCTGGCGGAGCCTTCTCCGGTGGCGCCTGACGGTTCGACGCCCTCTGCTGCGGATACGCTGCCCGTTGGGGATTCCAACCCTTTGCCGGATTGCGTTCCCGCCTTGCTGGGCATTGCCTCTGCCGATCGCTGTGCCGGCTCCCGCGCGGATGCCTTACTTGCTTCCGCAGTGCCGGCGTTTGCCGCCAGGGGTGCCGCCACCTGTTTCGTTGCGCCCTTGCAGGCTGCCTTGCGGGCTACCAGGGCATCGAACAGTCCCTGCTGCAATTCCCAGCAGGTTTTGTAGTCCATCAGTCCGAGATCCCGGCAGGAAGCTTCCATCGCTACAAACTTTTGACGCTCTTCAGGGCCTCTTCCGCCATGTACGACGAGCGGACTAAGGGTGCGCTCGCGCAGTAGCTGAAGCCCATTTCCAGCGCTTGAAGTCTGTACCATTCGAATTTTTCGGGAGTGATATACGCCGCAACGGGGTAGTGCTCCAGAGTGGGACGAAGGTACTGACCGAGTGTTACGATCCTCACGCCTGCGTCGCGCAGGTCGTGCAGGGTTTGTAAAACTTCATCATCGCTCTCGCCAAGTCCGACCATCAGTCCGCTTTTCGTTACGACGCCCTGTGCACTGAGGTAGCGCAGGGTTTCCAGGCTCGTACGGTACTTTGCCTTGGAACGCACCACCGGGGTCAGTCGCTCGACGGTTTCGATGTTGTGCCCGATGATGTCGGGCTTCGACGCGACGATCACCTCCAGCAGGTCGGGCCGTGCGTCCAAATCGGGAATAAGAAGCTCAATTACGGCGCCGGGATTCTGTGTGCGGATGGCGCGGACGGTTTGGGCCCAGTGTGCGGCACCGCCGTCAGGCAGGTCGTCACGCGTCACAGAAGTAACGACGACATACCGCAGTTTCATCAGTGCGACGCTTTCGGCCACCCGTCGGGGCTCCTCGGCGTCGGGGGCAAGGGGGTGTCCTGTTTTCGTTGCACAGAAGCGGCAGCCTCGGGTGCAGATGTCTCCCAGGATCATGAAGGTTGCGGTTCTGCGGCTCCAGCATTCGGCCTTGTTCGGACACATGCCGCTGCTGCAAATCGTATGCAACGCATGTTTGTCGACTATTTGCTGTACCTCGGCATATTCCGGGGTGCGGTGGAGCCGGATCTTCAGCCATCCGGGTTTTTTCAGTACATCTACCTTGTCATAAAACTTCGGCATTTAAGTTCATTATTTTCCAATTGATGCAAAAATACGAAAAAATAATTGATAATTCCTATGAATGCCCTATTTTCTTTCGGCATCTCGTTCCTGATACGCCTCTTCGCGGGTTTGCCTGCTCCGGGCCTTTCCCCGGGCTGTTTTCGGGTTTCGCCGGCGGCGGTATTCGCAGTATGCAATTAAAAAAAAAAAATGCGGCCTCGAAAATCGCAATTATTCAATATCGGATACTGCCGGAGGACTTTTTGCACAGAGAAAGGGGTTCGCTGCCTGGCAGTAGCGAACCCCTCTGGTTAGGTTAGTTAGGTTAATGAGAGTGGGAGAATCCCACGTTTTGTTATACAAAGATAAATGGAAAATCACAATCTTCCAAATCTTTTGTAACATTTTTTTAACCTAACCGAAAAAAATCTTTTAAATTATAATTAAAAATTTTAAAATACTAACGGTTTTGTAAGTTGCGAACTATAACGCCTCGCGGATTTCCTCGGTTTCCTTAGCGGCGGGCTGCGCCTCGGGAGCGAGCGAAGTGATGTGGCGGTTCCGGTAAGCGGCCGGCGTCATCTGGTACTCCTTTTTGAAAAGTTTAATAAAGTGCGACGTGTTGGGGAATGTACAGGCATTGCCGATTTCCGAAATCGACTTCGAAGTCGAAATCAGCAGCAGACGCGAATGCATCAGGCGTTGGCGGATGTACCATTTGTGAGGCGGCATCTGGAAATGGCGCCGGAACTCCTTTTTGAACGAGGTGAGCGAACGGTTCGTCAGCTTCGAAAGTTCTTCGATCGAAATATCCTTGAAGATGTGGTCGTAGACGATCTGTTCGAAATTCTCCTTGGCCGCGTCGACGTTGCTCAGCAGTTTGCTCTTCAGGCAGCAGTCTTCGTGCGAGGCGATGAGGTAGATCAATTCGGTCATTTTGATGTTCTCGGCCGTCTCGTCGCGGTGGAAATCCTCGTCGCGCAGGTAGTTGTTGGTGTTGATGAAAAAGTTGCGGATCGAATTCCAGGCAGGCATAGAGACGTGCGAACGGTTGCGGCAGTTTTCGCACGAATGTTCGTTCGAAATGTTCAGTCCGTAGGTGATGTTCAGGTGCAGCAGTATCCGCTGGAGGTCAGCCGGCGTATAATAAAAGAGCACTTGCTCGAAGGGTTGTCCGTTTTCCGGGAAGTTCTCGATATAGTGATGCCCGATGCCGAGGTAGAATACGTCTCCGCGCGTAAGGGTCTGGCGCTTATCCCCGTCGTAAATATATTTCGTGCCTCGGAGGATGTAACCGATTGCGTAACGTGAAAGCGCCTGAGACTGGATTCCGTTGTGAAGGGCTTCGACATACTTCACGATCATCGGCTGCTGGGCCGACGAATTTAATGAATTCTTCATACCAAATCGTATTTTAAGTTTTTTTGAACAATGAGTTGCGTCACCGATTGCTCATTTCAAAAATACAATTTAATATTTGTTTTATAAAATAATGAATAGTCTAAAAAGGCACAAACAGGCAAATAAGACTAAAGATACCATAATAATGACTAAATATAATATTGTAAAAATATTCCAGCGAAGGCTGCCGCCAGAAAAATCAGGTATACGGGCAATGCTATTCCCCTGTGTATGCGGACAAAAAATACCGGGATCAGTATGGCCGACGGGACAGCGAGCAGGGCGAATGCCTCGGGTGTTGCGGCGGGGCTGCATAGCACAGCCAGAGTCAATATCAGTATACCTATATTATAAAAGAGGATGAAGCGGGGTTTGGTGCCGGCGGCATAGATGTCGGCCAGGAAAAGAAAAGCGCCGTCAGGTCGAGCAGTACGATCCCGCCTGCCATGACGAGTGCGGGGAGGGGAATATCCAGAAAGAGATGCAGCGGCATACCTTCGATGGCGGATTGCCCCAATTTGATCAGGGGAGCCGTGAATTCCGCCCCGGTGCCCCAGCTGACATAGCAGGCCGTGAAGACCGGCAGCAGCAGTCCGGCCGTTGCTACCGCGACTTCCCGCAAGGTACGCCGGAAAAGCAGTACGGCCAGCGGCAGGAGCAGCAGCATCGGCAAGCCGGGGGCATATACCAGCGGCATCAGTCCCAGATAGAGTGAGGCCCGGAAGATGGCGTCGAACCCGTACCCGTTGCAGAAGGCGCGGCAGTAATTTTTCGTTGCCAGTGCGAGCAGCATCGACGCTGCGAATCCTGCGAGATAATTCCCGCCTGTTGCGATCCCGCAGGCGACGATGGCATAGAGGGGAATCGGGAGGCAGGTGCCCACCGTATAGAGGTTGTAGCGGATCGTGATCCGTCCCGCACACATTCCGGTGAAGAGCAGCATGAACCCGGCGGCAAACTTCGACCATACCGGATATGCCGCCTGAAACCGGGCGAGTTGGCCGCCCAGAAGCGGGAGCGCATCGCGCACCGCTCCACTGGTATCGGACACGGGGATTCCAGCACACATGGCCGCAACGGCGAGTGCGAAGAGGGTCATGAAGGCCGGTACGAGCGGCTGCCGGGCGATGTCGATTTTCATGTCGGAAGGCTTTTTTCCTCGGGCAAAATTAGCGAAAAAAGCCGGAATAATGCGTAACTTTGTGGTACGATGTTAGAAAACCAGTACCAATACGAGTTTCGGGAGGCCGGTTGCGACGAGGCCGGCCGGGGGTGTTTGGCCGGGCCGGTATTCGCCGCTGCGGTGATCCTTCCGCCCGATTTTCACGACCCGTTGCTCAACGATTCGAAGCAGATGACCGAGCGGAACCGGGACAGGCTCCGCCTGATCATCGAGCGTGAAGCCGTGGCCTGGGCCGTCGAGGCCGTTTCCGCAGCCCGGATCGACGAGATCAACATCCTGAACGCTTCGTTCGAGGGAATGTCGCTGGCTGTCGCCCGCCTCGATCCGCCGCCCGAATTCCTTGCGATCGACGGCAACCGCTTCCGGACACGCCTTGAATTACCCTACCGTTGCGTCGTCAAGGGCGACGGCAAATATGCCGACATCGCCGCAGCTTCGGTGCTGGCCAAAACCCATCGGGACGAGTACATGTTGCGCCTCGCGGAGGAATACCCGCAGTATGGCTGGAAAAAGAACAAGGGGTACCCGACCCGCGAGCATCGGCTCGCAATCCGGGAATACGGACTTACGCCCCACCACCGTCTGTCGTTCAGTCACGGGATCGGCCAGTTGGAGTTGCAATTCTGAGCGGGGATTGTCTTTCCGCGTGTTGCCGGGAAATCCCGTGGTGATCGGATACGATCATCTCCCGCGCTTAAATCCCCGGCCCGAATTTACCCTGCCGTCTTGCAGTGGCGGGCATCCGTTTGAAGATGCTGGAGGCCGTATAACTATCGGTATGGCACATAAAAAAGGGCTGAAGTCCGACTTCAGCCCTTTTTCGATATGACTCGGGATTTAGTATCCCAGCGACTTGGAAGCGGCGTAGGAGACCTTTAGTGCATTGGCACGGCGAAGTTCCTGCTTCACGTCGGTTACGATACCCATTTTGGTTGTCTGGTCGGCCTTGAGGCAGATCGTCATCGAGGCTCGGTCGGCCTCGCTGAGCTTGTCGCGCTCTGCGGCTACGAAATCCAAAATATCCTTGGTCGTTTTGTACGAGTCGTTCAGCTGGATACGGGGTGCAGTGCCGAATTTGGCCTGCATCACCAGCGAAGGCTGTCCGATGTGGATGTAGCTTACGAGCGATTTCTTCTCGAGCTTTTGCACTTCGGTTGCCTCGGGGAGTTTGTACCTCACGAGCAGTTCCTGGTCGCGCATGGTGGTCGACACCATGAAGAAGAAGAGGATCATGAAGATCACGTCAGGAAGCGATGCTGTCGAGATAGGGGGCAAACTTTTATTGCCCTTCTTTTTCATTACTGCCATAACTTACTTCTTTATATTACGCGGTTCGGCCTCCGAAATCTTCAGAGGTACTGCTTTGGATACTGCATTGCGCTGATCCTCGGAAAGCTCCGAGAATTTTGCTCCGAATTTCTTCATGGCGACCTCGTCACGTACCTCGTTGAAGGCGCGTGTGAGCTCGTTCTGCACCATGATGTAGGACTGATAGCCCGTATCACGGGTGGTCTGTAACGAAACAACGCCCTGGCTCTCGGGATATACCCACTTGCTGCCGTCGGCCAACTCGATTTCCTTTTCGGTTTTCTCCGGGAGGTTCTCGTCGTCCATCGGGTTGAGGATGAATTCCTTCGTTCTGTCCTTGAGTTGGCGCAGGTCGATGATCTCCTGTTTGCCCGAGGGCCCGGCCATGATGTTGCCGCTGCCCGAGATGAGCACCAGAAAGAGGTTGCGCTCCTTGACCTTGATGTCCTCCTGCTTTTGGTTCTCGGGGGGCATCGGCGGAAGCATACGCACCAAACCGGTGTCGACATTCATCGTTGTGGCCACAAGGAAGAAAATCAGCAGCAGGAAGGCGATGTCGGCCATCGAGCCGGCGTTGATCTCCTGTATTTGTCTTTTATTTCCTGCCATTGTTCGTTGTTATTTGAAAGCGCCGTAAATTTCGGTTGCGATAGCCGTCACGAACGCAGCGACCAGGGCAACGTACGTTACCAGGATGCTGGTGTCGGTCAGGACGGTTTCACCTTGGGAGAAAAACCCGCCGTTGGCGAGGTCGGGGATCTGGATGTCATGTCCCGAAGCCACGAAGTAAGCCACGCCCACGATCACGATGATCAGCGCGAGCGAAATAATCGTGCCCTTGATTCCCGCTGGGTTCTGGATCATGCCGAAGACCGCGCAGAAGATAGCTGTGAACACCGCAAGAGCCAGCAGGAAATAGCACCAGATGAGGTTCAGGCTGATAGCCGCCTCGGAGCCACCCGTAGCAATTGCGTATATTCCCAGTACCGCCATCACGGCCAGCAGAATACCCAATATGATATTTAAAATCTTTTTCATAATTGCCTTTAACTCTTTTTAAATCGTTGGGATTATTTCTTGCTGTAAGCCGTCAGGATATCCATCAGCGTGATGGACGAATCCTCCATATCGTTTACCAGCGAGTCGATCTTCGATACGATGTAGTTGTAGCACAGCTGAAGAATAACCGCAGCGATAAGACCCATGAGGGTCGTCAGAAGGGCGACCTTGATACCGCCTGCAACGAGGGTCGGGCTGATATCGCCGGCAGCCTGGATGGCGTCGAACGCCGCGATCATGCCGACAACGGTACCCATGAAGCCCAACATAGGCGAAAGGGCGATGAACAGGCCGATCCACGTCAGGCCCGACTCCATCTGGCCGGTCTGAACCGAACCGTAGGAAACGACCGCCTTCTCGACCGAATCCAGACCCTGATCGTAACGGTCGAGACCCTGGTAGTAGATCGAAGCGATCGGGCCGCGCGTGTTGCGGCAAACTTCCTTGGCAGCTTCGATGCCGCCGTTCTTCAGGGCTTCTTCAACCTTGGTGATGAGTTTCTTCGAGTTGATCGTCGACAGCGAGAGATAGAGGATACGCTCGATGGCAACGGCCAGACCGATAATCAGGAAGATAAGGATCGGGAGCATCCATGCCCAACCACCCTCGAGGAACTTCTGCATCATCACGTGGTGCAGGCTATCGCCGGCGAGTTGGGTTTCGGCAGCTGCGGCAGCCTCCTGCGCGAAAGCGTTAACAGTACCCAATGCGAACAGGGCCACTGACAGAATCAAAAAAAGTTTTTTCATAGTTGTGATTAGATAAAATTAAATTTGTTTAGTTGTTTTTTATTGTTGTGTTTTTAGGTATTTTCACAATACGTTCTTCCGCTTTCCATCGTATTTCGTCAATTCTCCCGGGTTAAAAAAATCCTAAAAAAATATTTTTTTTATCCTTTCCGGATACTCACGGCGTCTTTTTACCCCGATCCATGGCTTCCCCCTGCCGGCTTTGCAAGTACAGGCAAATTCCGGAAATTTCACTCCGAATTGGCTCAAACATTTGTTTGCCAGCGAGTTACGCCTCTATTCCTCTTCGTGTTGCCCCTCTTTGGCGACCCGATAAGGTACGTTAGCAGTGCGAAATATAGAAAAAAAAATCGTTCCGTGCAACGTCTTAGGCTGTAAATTCGCCTCGCAGAGGGCGCCGCAGCAATGCGCGGGTCTGTTCGTCGGAAAGCCCCAGTCCGAGCACGTACATCAGCTTCGTGACGGCCGCCTCGGTGGTCATGTCGTGGCCGCACAGGACGCCGATCTTCTGCAGCCTCAGCCCGGTTTCGTAAAGTTCCATCGAAACCTTGCCCCCGCCGCACTGCGTGATGTTGAGGATGATGACCCCGCGGTCGATCGCCTCTTTCAGTACGCGGATGAACCATTCGTTGGTCGGGGCGTTGCCCGCGCCGAATGTCTCCAGCACCACGGCCCGCAGCCCCGGAGCCGAGAGCATCGCCCGCAGGATATTTTCGCCCAGCCCCGGGAAAAGCTTGATGACTTCGATTCCGTCGGCCAGGCGGGTGGCGATGCGCAGTTCCGGCGAGATTTCCGTCGGGTGGAGGATCGCCGCGAGGTTATAGGCGATGTTAACCCCCACCTCGGCCAGGGGCGGGTAGTTGTAGGAACGGAAGGCGCTCAGCGCCTCGGCGCTGCGCTTGGTGGTGCGGTTGGCGCGGAACAGCCGGTTCTGGAAATAGAGCGACACTTCGGGCACTTCGGGGCGTCCGCCGATGTGCGCGCCCGCGATTTCGATGGCCGTGATGAGGTTCTCGCGGCCGTCCGTGCGCAGCACGCCGATCGGAATCTGGCTGCCGGTGAAGACCACGGGCTTTGCGAGGTTTTCGAGCATGAAACTCAATGCCGAAGCGGTGTAGGACATGGTGTCGGTGCCGTGCAGTACCACGACGAACCCGTCGTAGCGGGTGTAGTTGTCGCGGATCAGCTCGGCCAGCGCCGCCCAGTTTGCCGGGGTGACGTTCGACGAGTCGATCACGGGATCCATCGTCAGCACGTCGATGTCCACGTTGAGCCGCTTGAGCGAAGGGAATTCATCGTAGATGCCGCTGAAGTCGAAAGGCACCAGGGCGCCGGTTTCGGCATCGTTCTTCATGCCGATGGTACCGCCCGTATAGATGATCAGGATCGAAGATTTCATCGTATGGTCTTATGGTGTTATATTCCGAAAATACGTTTGGCGTTCGCCGTCGTTGCGGCCGCCACTTCGCCGGGGGGCAGCCCCTTCAGTTCCGCGACTTTCTCGCACACGAACCGCACATAGGCCGACTCGTTGCGCTCGCCGCGGTGGGGCGCGGGTGTCAGGTACGGGCAGTCAGTTTCGAGTACGATGTCGTCCAGTTCCATTTCACGCACCGTATCGGCCAGCTTGCTCTTCCTGAAAGTCACCACGCCGCCGATTCCGAAGGCGAAATCGCCGCAGGCTTTCAGTTTCCGGTAGGTGACGGCATCCTCCGAAAAGGCGTGGAACACGCCCCGCAGCCTCCGCCCGGCCTCCGCCGCGGCCGTCGCTTCCTCCCCGATGATCCGGCACATGTCGTCCCATGCCGCACGGTGTGGATCGCCACCGGAAGGCCGAGCCGTGCGGCCAGGCGGCATTGCGAAACGAAAGCCTCGACCTGTTCGGCGACGAACTCGCCGCTCCAGTAGTAGTCCAGCCCGATCTCGCCCACGGCGCAGAAACGTGCGATGCCCTCGGGCGGGGCCGTGAGGTAACGTTCGGCGAGCGCCAGCCTCGCGCCAGTGCGGGTTGTCGTTCACCGAGGTGGGGTGCAGTCCCATCATCGGGACGCATTGCCCCGGGTGGCGGCGGCAGAGGTCGAACAGCGCCCCGTGGCTTTCGGAGTCTATGCCCGGGAGCAGCAGGTGCTCCACGCCCGCCGCCGCGGCGCGGGCCAGTGCCTCTTCGCGGTCGGCGTCGAACGCCGTATCGTACAGGTGTGAATGTGTATCCGTCAGTTTCATCGTGTTTTCATATATCGGTTGCCGGGCAGTTGCCGTACGGCTCCTGCCAGTTCCAGCCCTACGAGCAGGGCAGCCAGTTCACCCGGTTCCAGTCCGCTCAGCTCCGCGAGGGTTTCCACCGCCAGCGGGTCGTCCGTGCGGAAACAGCCCAGCAACCCAGCTTCGTCGGGCGTAAGCTCCGGTGTGGACGGTTTTTCCCGGAATGCTGCCGGTTCCGCGCCGAGGTCCCACATCAGTTCGCGGATCACGTCGTCGGCTGTCAGCACCAACTGCGCTTTGCGGTTGCGGATCAGGTGGTTCGTCCCCGACGACATGCCGTCCGTGGCGCGTCCCGGTACGGCCATTACCGAACGGTCGTAGCCGTCGGCGCAATGCGCCGTGGCGAGCGACCCGCCGCTGTCGGGCGACTCTACGACCACGCAGCCGGCACCCAGCCCTGCGATGATCCGGTTGCGGGCCAGGTATGCCGTGCCGTTCTGCCGCGTCTGCGAGTGGAGCTCCGTGACCAGTGCCCCGCCGTGGTCGAGGATGTCGCGCGCCACGGCCGTGTGTTGTGCCGGCATGACGCCGGGGGAGCGGGTTCGCCAGTACCGCGACGGTTCGTACCCCTGCGGCCAGGGCTGCCCGGTGGGCCGCGACGTCGATGCCGAACGCCAGCCCGCTCACGATGCAGAGTCCCGGAACCTGTGCCGCGAGCCCCTCCACCAGCCTGTTGCACATCGTCTGCCCGTAGGGTGTTGCCCGGCGGGTGCCGACCATCGCGACGCAGCGTGCCGAGAGGGCGGCGGCGTTGCCTTTCAGGTATAGTACATGGGGATAATCGGGTATTTCACGCAGCAATGCCGGGAATTCGGGGTCGGTCGAAGCGATCGCGGAGATCGAATTGCGGCGGCAGTAGCCGAGTTCCTTTTCTGCGGCGGCGAAGCCTTTGCGGTGGACGATATTCCGGATAATGTCTTCCCGCAAGGCGGCTTTCATGGCCAGCTCCTCGGGTGCCGCCGCGAAAATGCCCCGTGCGTCGCCGAATATTCCGAGCAGGTGCACGGCGCCTTTCACGCCGATGCCCGGGGTCATCTGCAAGGCGATATCCTCGATGGTCATAACCGCAAAATGTCGTTTATTATCTTGTAAAGGTAAATATTTTTGGGAAATAGCGCAAAGTTGGGTCGAAGTTTTGCAGATTTTAGAAATGTTTGTATATTTGCACTCCCGATGCGCTTGAAAATAAACCGGATGTTTCCGGCGCGGCATGCAATCCGGAAGCAACGGACTTGTAGTTACGGAATGAAAGCCGAACAGGAACCTGTCGGGGAACAATGGTCTGATGGCCGAGTGGCTAGGCAAAGGTCTGCAAAACCTTGTACAGCGGTTCGAATCCGCTTCAGACCTCACCAAAACACCGTTGCAAGCAATTGCAACGGTGTTTTTATTTTAAGTTGTCATACATTTGTTATGCAAATTCGATCAATTATATAGCGATACCTGTTGATTGCTTTTCATATTCGACTATTATAAAGCGTTCAAGATTAAAGCCATATTATCTGTTGCCTGTGCGAATAAGCGAGAGTTTATATGTTAATCAATCTATTGTCTGTATGTCCTACCCGTATTTTAAATCGTCTTAATTTATTTGGATAATTGCTTTTGGCGTAATAATTTACAGGAATATTAAAAAAAGGTTGACACATTTTTTTACTGTTTCAACAATGTCCTCCCTTCGCATTTTGGAAGCGTCTATTTCATTAATGAGGTGGTAAAACAAGGCCAAAATAGCGCAGATTTATCAAATCTCAAATTAATCGGTACTCCCAATAAGGAATATGCATTGTTTTTTGACACTAATCTCGCCGCTAAATCTCTATTTGCGGCCTTACAAGCGGATAAAAATATTCGTCTATTTTTCAAAACGTCTTTTGAAATAGACTCGAATTCACTATTAGTGATTTCATCTCCATTAATCTCAAGGCTGGTTTCGTTGGCATGACATGAAATGTGTAAATACCTGAACTTACTCTTCTTAAATTCTTGTAACAATTCGGCTAAATGTATTTTATTGTTGGCCCATTTGTAAATTACGTCAATGTTGGACAGTTCTAATATTTGACTTAATATTTCTCCATCCGCACAATCATCTGCACGTAAAAATTCAATAATAAATACACCGTATTTGGAATTATCATTCATAAAGTATTGTTTTTCTTCCTGTAAAGATAATAATATATGACTAATATAAGAGTATGGTCTAAAAAATAAATTCCTACCTTTGCCCCTGCGAACAATATGTTATAAAATTCTTTTACGTGGTAGCCAGCAAAGCAACCATATTAAAGGTATGCGCAGAGCCGTTGGGGTTTAGCGACCCGCGAACGGCACTTTGCTGAGCTTGTAAAAAGAGTGATGTATTGTTCGCAGCTGCGCATATTTTTATCTTTATGCGAACAATGCATCATGTCCGTACTCCGGTACAGGCACGCCGCAAGGCCAGCCGCATGCGGTTCCCGCCATGCAACCTCTCGATTTGTTTCCATTTCCACCCGCCGGATTAGCAAGTAACTGCTAACTAAACCGTTATTCTCTTTGTTGTGCCCAGCGCACGATAAGGACAGCCCTCACTATGTCTAAATTCTAACAATCAACCAAATGGAAACGAATCAAAACCCCGTGCAGAAACAGCCTGCGCAACCCCAAACCCCCGAAAACACCCAAGCCGAACAACAGCCCGTACCCTCTCCGGAACAGCCGACCGGGCAACTCGCTCCAAAGCCAGAACCGCAACCCGAACAACCAACGGAAAAACTCTACAATCCCGCCGAAGCCGCCCGGATCGTCCAAAGCCTGACGGAAGATTATTTCAACCCCGAATATATTCTGCTTTTCGGGAAATTGGTCGGCGGCACACGCCATAGCGACGCCATGACCTATGACTTGCTGATGGTCGTACGGGAAACGCCTGAATACGACTGGATTCAGGCGAAACGCATCCTGCGTTACAAAGTGCCGTACAGCAGGCGCGAAATCACCTATATCAACCTCTACATTATGCCTTTGAGCTATGTCGAGTCGAATAAAACACCATTCCTCTACTTTGCACACCCGAGGGCGAATTGCTCTATTGCAGCGACCACTGCCATTTCCGCCGCCCGAAACACCCGATCAACTTTGCCGCAGCCTATGCGGACGCCAAATTTCAGTTCGATACGTTCCGGATGCTGGGCAACGAATTGATCGAACAGGCGCAGGACGCCTTCAGCGAGAGCCGCAATATGCGTCTGGCGGCTTTGTTCATGGCGCAGGCTACGGTCTACTTTTTATCACACTCTCTATTATGTTTATCACGGGCTGGAGTTCGATATTCACGATCCGGTCGTGATGCACGAACGGATGCGGACGCTCTCGACGCAGCTGATGCTGGTTTTAGACGATAACCATATCGAAAATATCTTCACGCTGCCGCGCCTGAAGAGTTTTCTGGTAAAGGCACGCTACGACATTGGTTTCGATGTTGCGCCGCAGGAATTGGAAATGCACCTGCAACGCGTCGAAAAAATGGGCCATATCATCGAAAACTACTGCGGCTTGCGGCTGGAGCTTTATAAAGAGTTGAGCGAACGACAATAAGCGTCCAATCATCCGAACGAACAGGGGTTTGCGGGATCACTGACAATCCCGCAAGCCCCTGTTTCGTTTACGAAAACACAACCTTGCCGATAGGCACACGGCAATTCATGCGTTCTGTTATCGGGCACATGCAGCTACCGTTTGGAAAGTTTGATTGGAACAGTTCGTGCGGCGGATTTCCTTCAACTATCAGACATCCGTAAAGAGGTTGAGCTGGTGGAGCATCGTGAAGGCGAAGGAGGCGCCGATGATGATGCACAATACCACCAGCAGTGCGTTCAGTACCCGGGGCGAAGGCTTTGTCGGCCGGCCCTCGTTACTGCGGATATATTCGCGGAAGAAGATGTAGAGTGCCGGCACGATGCTGCATGCCAGGAGGTAGTCCTCGGGGATGCCGAAGAAGTAGACCTTCGAGAGCCCGATCAGCGCCCAGTGGCAGAGGAACATCGCCAGCACGATGTTGACTCTCTCCGAAAAGGCCAGCATCAGCCCGATCGTGAATACGGCGACCGAACACGGCATCACGGGCGTGGTGACCATCGGGAACGTACGCCCCAGCGCCAGCGAAAAGAGCGGGTAGACGAGCGGCATGGCGAACAGCAGCAACGCGAAGCCTGTATGGTTGTGCGTGCGTTGGAGCGAGGCGTGTTTCACGACCAGGTCGTAGACCCAGATGCACCCCATGATGGCCCAGAAGAGCGCCAGCATGTCGTTGTGCTCGCGTTGTTCGCCGTATAAGAGGTAATAGACACCGGCGATCCAGAAATTGAGCAGCGCCATAAAGGTCTTCATGGCGATGCGTACCCCGGGCGTCGGGCGAAGATAGAGCAGCAGCGTCAGCGTGGCCGCAACCAGCGTCAGTAGGATCTGTACGGGCCATGTCGCGGCGTTATAGGAGGCGATGGTGTTCCAGAAGATTTCCATGGATCGTTATTTGTCGGTATGCTTGCGGCGCCGCGTGAGCGAGAATGCCTGGTGGTTGAATACGAAGATGGGCAGCGTAGCCCCCGCTGCCAGCAGCGCGATCACGCTCAGCGATACGGTGGCGTTGAGGAAGAACTGCTGCATGTATTGCAACCCCTCCCCCGGGTCGTTGAGCGATTGCAGGAACATGATGAGCGAAAAGACGGTCTTGTAGGCATAGATGCCGGGAACCATCGGCAGCAGGGCGGGGATGTAGAGGGCCGTCATCGGGCAGCGGATGCCGCGCCCCAGCCACAGGCTGCCGAACCCGATGCTGATCGAGGCGAACAGCGAGGCCGTGGCGATGTCGACCGAAAAGTAGTGCATCAGGCAGAACCGCAGGGCGTGCCCCATGGCCGCCAGCAGGGCGATACGGGGGAAAGCCCGCATCGGCGGGTCGGAAACGGCGCCGAAACCGATGGCCGCGATGGCCGCAAAGAGCCCGTCGAGAAGGATGTCCGCAGTGATCATAGCAAACCGTCCTTAACCATTAACAATGTCGCCGACAGGCCGATGGCGATGCAGATGATAAGCAGCAGGGCGTTGATCAGGCGGCTGCACCCGATCAGAATGTGCCCCTCGACGATGTCGATCACGCCGTTGATGAGCGGTACTCCCGGTACGAGGAACAGGACGCTCGTCGCGAGCGCCGTTTCCGCCGAGCAGTCGAACCTCAGGGCCGACGAGGCGCACAGCGAGGCCATGAAGGCCGAGATGATGAAGATCAGGAAGTGGTTGACGCCGTGCGCCTGCATCCGCTGCCGGGCGGCGAATCCCACGAGCGTCGAGGTGAAGACGATGGCCATGGCGGTCCAGTCTCCGCCGAAGAGGCGGCAGAAGGAGGCGTTGGCCAGCCCCACGGTCAGCAGGACGAAGATTGGGTCTATGCGCGGTTTTGCAGTCAGCTCGTCGTAGCGACGCCGGATTTCGGAGAGTGGAAGCCTTTCGTCCAGCGCATCCCAGCTCAGGGCGCTCAGGTCGGAGTTGCGTTCGAAGCTGATCGGCAGGGCCGGGATCTTCACCACGCGGGTGACGGCTTCGCCCCTCGCGTCGTCGTGGGCGGTGATGATCGTGCTTTTCTGGAAACTCGACAACTGGAGGTCGACCCCCTGCGAGGCTCCGATACGCTGCGAGTTGCGGATCACGCGCGAGGTGTGCACGCCCGATCCGAGCAGGTAAGTCGCATATTCCGCAATGAAGTCGAGGATTTCCGTCAGCTCTTGTCTGGTCTTCATAACGAGGGCAAAAATAGTCCATTTCGGGCAAACCGCCATTGTTGGGGCCGAAAAAATTACACCGTGATGCCCGTACGGTCGCCGTGCCGGGTTTCCCGGGTGTCGGGCAGCCTGCCCGGAGCGCCCTTGAAATACCTACGGCCTGCGCCGGAACAGCTCCGTGATGTCTTGCATGGCGCCGTCCGCTCCGACCCTGTAAAGGCGCTGGTTGGTCGTCGGCGACGTCAGCGGCCCCAGCTCCTCGACCCAGCCTCCCAGCTTGATGTAGTCGAACGACTGCGGCCGCAGTCCCTCCGGCAGCCGGGCGCGTCCCGAATACCAGCCTGTGTGCAGCATCGGGAATTTCCGCCGCACGACGTCGGCCAGCGCGGCGATCTCGTGCGGTGCGGCGTCCCCGCCCATGAAACAGACGCAGGTCACCGAGCGCCCGTAGCGGGCGAGTATCCCGCACAGCTCCGCCTCGTCGAGCACCCGCCCCATGTCGGCCTGCAAGTGCGGGCTGTGGCACCCGCGGCAGCGGTTGGGGCAGTTGGTGATGTTGATCGCCAGCGTCGTTTCGCAGGGTATTTCCGCGAATACGATGTCGAAATTATGGTATCTGACCATCGTCCGTTTACTCCGCTTTGGCGTAATAGCGGTGTGCGGCCTCCTTCTGGCGCGCGGCCGAGAAGTTCGACACCCGTTTCATGTAGCCGATCACGCGGGTCAGGTAGTCCAGGTTGTCGCCGTGGCACTCGGGGCACTCCTTCAGGTAGCGCTTGTCGATGTGCCCGCACTCGTTGCATACCGTGTTGGGGATGTTGAACGTGAAATAGTTGCATCCCTCGGCGGCCGCTACGCGCAGCAGGTGGCGGTACTGCTCCTTCGAAAGGTGGTCTTCGAGGTTCATGTGCAACGCCGAACCGCCCGTGAGGTGGTCGATATAACGGCGGCCGTGGAGCCTGAACTTGTCGATCACGTTCAGCGATTCGTCCTCGACGACATAGAAATAGGAGTTGTAGCAGTCGCGCGGTACGGCATATCCGTCCTCGCGGTCCCACTTGGCGTGCTTCACGCCGACGTTTTCCGCCGGGATCATCTCACAGTTGAACATGAGCTCCTTCGAGCGGTACTTCTGGTTGTAGCGCTCGATCAGCCCCAATACCCCCTGCACGAAAGCGGCGTAGTCGTCGTTGTCGTCGATGCGGATGCCCAGGAATTCCGCAGCCTCGACCAGCCCGTTGACGCCGATCGTGAGATACTGCCGCGCGAGGTTGATGTACCCTGCGTCGAACAGGGGCAGCATCCCCTTGGCCTGCAAATCCTTGAGGTTCTCGTTGTAGGCCGTCTGCACCTTGTGCACCAGGTCGACGATCTCTTCGAGGTAGGTCAGGTAGTGCATGCCGTTCTTCACGGCGTACTGGATGCAGCGGTTCAGGTTGATCGTCAGCACGCTCTTCGAACCGGTCGATACGCCGCCGGCGCCGAGCGTGTAGCTGAAGCCGTTGTCCTGAATTTCGTTGCGCAGGCGGCAGCACGAAGCCAGCGAGTCGGCGTTGTCGCTCATGTAGGTGAAGAACGAGTGACCCGCGGCATACATCTGGGCCGTGAAGTCGCCCCATTCCCGGTCCATGACGTCGCCGTCCCGGGTGAGCAGGGCCATCGTCTCGACCGGGAAAGTCAGCACGGTCTTGGTGCGCTCGCGGTTGAACCACGTCATGAAACGCTTTTGCAGCCACGACAGCGATTCCCAGTGCGGCTTCGTCCCGTCGGGGAATACGAATTCGCCGAACAAGCTTTCGAAATAGTAGCGGTCGTAGTAGGCGACGTTCCAGAAGACGGCCTGGAAGTTGCGGGCACCCGTAGGCTGGTTGATCGAGTAGACGATCTGTTCGAAGCAGTCCGTAATTATCTTGTCGATCGTCCGGTGCTTTTTCGAGAGGTCGACCACCTCGTCCGCCCGCTTGTAGTAATCTTCTCCGTACTCCTGTTCGATGAAATAATTCATGTACATCAGGAATTCGGGCGTCGCGCAAGCTCCTGAAAGCATGGACGAGACCATGAACACCATGTTGACGAACCCGCCGCAGAACGACTTGAGGTTGGTCGGGCGCGTCGAGTTGCCGCCCACCGAGAGCGTGCCGTTCAGCAGCCACGGGTACATCGTGATCGAGGCGCAGTAGTTGGCCATCGACGTTTCGTCGTTCTTGTAGATGAAGTGGTCCTTGAGCAGGCGGAGGTATTTGTCCGACAGCTCCTTGCCGTACATCTCCTTGATGCGGTCGGTCAGCAGCCGGCGGTTGAGCCGGATGAAGTTCTGTTTGGGCAGTTCGCCGATGAGTGTGGCAATGTTTTTGTTTTCGACATTGGCGTTGGCGTCGTACTTCGAGCCGGTCGCCGGGTTCGAGGCGTCGCAGTAGTTGATCAGAAATTCGAGTTTCTCGCGGTCTTCGCGCTCTTCGGTGTGCTTCTGGCGGTAGAGCATGTAGCTCTTGGCCACGGCGAAATAGCGTTCGGCCATGAGGGCCACCTCGACCTGGTTCTGAATCTCCTCGACGGTCATGCCGTCGGAGATATGTACGCGGCTGAGTACCGACGTGAGGTCGTCGTCGGTGGCGTATCCGCCTACCGAAAGGAATGCCTTGCTGATCGCGCGTTTGATCTTCTCGAGCGAAAAGGGGGCGCGCTTGCCGTCGCGCTTGACGATGTAAATTTCCGAAATGCCCATAATGTATCTGTATTTGTTTGTAAGTCTTGCCGTACGGAGGCGGCATCCCCGCCTGCGCAGTACGCAGGACAGCCATGTCCTTACCCCTGAATTGTCCGGTGTAAAATCTGTTCCGGGCACCGCCCTAAATCCCGAAGGCGGATGTCGCAGCTCGCAAGGCAGGTCTTCTGGCTCGCCCCATCCGCACGCCTTCCCGTCCCGGGGGACAGTGGCTCAAGAGAGTGCGGAACGCAATCGAGGCTTACAGCTACGGGAATAGCCCCTGATTCTCACAGGAGTTCCCTTTTGATCCCGTGCCGGCAGCCGCCGGCGGGGAACCTTGCTCCGGAACAAATGTAGACATACTTTCCCGGATCGCAAATATGCGTGCGGGCAATTAATGAACAAATTGTAAACAAAAAATGCAGGGCCATTCCGGCCCTGCATTTCCTTTTCCGGGACGCCCGTCCGCAACCCGGTGAGCATCAAACCTCCTGCCTGTCCGCGCCCGTTCGCTCCCCGCTTTATTTGCGCATCGAGAGCGAAATCCGCCAGCGGGCGGTGTCGATCCCGGTGACCCGCACCTCGACCTGCTGTCCCAGGTGCACGACCTCCGCCGGCGAGGCGACGTAGCGGTCGGCCATCTGCGAAATGTGCACCAGCCCGTCCTGCTTGATCCCGATGTCGACGAAAGCTCCGAAGGCCGTGATGTTGGTGACGATGCCCGGCAGCGTCATCCCTTCGCGCAGGTCGCCGATCGTACGTACGCTCGGGTCGAACGAGAAGGCCTGCAGCTGTTCGCGCGGGTCGAGGCCGCACTTGTCCAGCGCTTCGACGATGTCCGTCACGGTCGGAAGCCCCACCTGTCCGTCCACGTATCTTTCGGGTTTTATCGCCTTGCGCAGCTCCTTGTCGGCCAGCAGCCTGTCGACCGTCGTGCCCGCGTCGGCGGTCATCCGCTCGACGATATGATACGATTCGGGGTGCACGGCGCTGTTGTCCAGTGGGTTATTCCCGCCTACTACCCGCAGGAATCCCGCCGCCTGTTCGTAGGCCTTGGCGCCCAACCTCGGCACCCTGAGCAATTCTTTACGGCTCTTGAAATCGCCGTTCGCGGCGCGGTACGCCACGATGTTCTCCGCCAGCGCCGGCCCCAGCCCGGAAATATAGGTGAGGATGTGCTTCGAGGCGGTGTTGATGTTCACCCCGACCCTGTTCACGCAGCTTTCGACCACCGTGTTGAGCCTGGCCTTGAGTTTCCCCTGGTCGACGCTGTGCTGGTATTGCCCGACGCCGATCGACTTGGGGTCGATCTTGACCAGCTCCGAGAGCGGGTCGATCAGGCGGCGTCCGATGCTCACGGCCCCGCGCACCGTCACGTCGTAGTCCGGGAACTCCTCGCGCGCCGCGGCCGACGCCGAGTAGACCGACGCGCCGTCCTCGCTGACCATGAATATCTCCACGGCTCCGTCCAGTCCCAGGCCGCGCACCAGCTGCTCGGTTTCGCGCCCCGCCGTACCGTCGCCGATTGCGAAGGCCTCGGCCCTGTATTTCCCCGCCAGCGCCCGCAGCGTTTCCGCCGCTTCGGCATAGCGGCCCTGCGGCGGGTGCGGGTAGATGGTCGTATTGTGCACGAGGTTGCCCTGCGAGTCCAGGACGACGACTTTGCAGCCCGTGCGGAATCCGGGGTCGATGGCAATCACGCGCTTCTGCCCCAGCGGCGCCGAAAGGAGCAGCTGCCGCAGGTTTTCGGCGAATACCCCGATCGCCTCGTCGTCGGCCTTCTCCTTGGCGGCCGCGAGCAGCTCGGTCTCTATCGACGGTCGGATGAGCCGCTTGAGCGAGTCGGCCACGGCGGCTTCCATATATGTGCGCGTAGCCGATCCGGGACGTATGAACCGGCGGCAGAGCGCTTCGGTGATGCGCTCCGTGTCGGCGTCGACCGAGATGCGCAGGATCCCCTCGTCTTCGCCGCGACGCATGGCCAGGAACCGGTGCGACGAGATGCTGCGCAGCGGCGACGCGGCGTCGAAGTAGTCCGAATACTTCGCCCCCTCGGCCTCCTTGCCCTTCACGAGCTTCGAGTGCACCGCTCCTTCGCGTCCCATCGTGCGCCGCACGGTGTTGCGGGCCTGTTCGTCCTCGGATATCCTCTCGGCGACGATGTCGCAGGCTCCTGCAATGGCCTCTTCGGGGGTCGCTACCCCGGCCGTGACGAAGCGTTGCGCCTGACGCAGAAGGTCGTGTGCCCGTTGTGCCATGACGATGTCGGCCAGCGGTTCCAGCCCCCGTTCGCGGGCCGCCGTGGCGCGTGTGCGGCGCTTGGGTTTGTAGGGCAGGTAGATGTCCTCCAGCTCCACCGCGTTCCAGCACTCTTCGATCCGTTTGCGGAGCTCCCCGGTCAGTTTGCCCTGCCCCTCGATGGTCGTCAGGACGGTCTGCCTGCGGGCTTCCAGCTCGGTGAGCCTGTCCAGTTGTTCTTTGATCGCCCCGACCTGCAATTCGTCGAGCGAGCCGGTCGCTTCCTTGCGGTAGCGGCTGATAAAGGGTATCGTCGCGCCGTCGCGCAGCAGGCGTACCGTGCCCTGCACCTGCGGGAGGCCGATCCCGAGTCTTTGTGCTATGATTCGTTCCGTCATTCTAATATCCGAATTTCGCCGCCGCCAGCCGCATGTGGCCGATGATGTCGACGCCGAACGGGCAGTTCCGTTCGCAGCGGCCGCAGGCGATGCACTCCGAGGCGTGGTGCGGCAGGAGCCTGTAATGTTCGCGCACCGTCTCCGGTATCTCGTGCTGTGCCAGGGTCAGGTTGTAGTATTTGTTCACACCGGCGATGTCGATCCCCACCGAACACGGGGCGCAGTGCCCGCAGTACATGCAGTGCCCTTCCCACGAGAACTTGTCCAGCCCGGCCAGCGCCCCGTGTAGTCGCGTTCCGCGGCCGTGGCCGAACACCAGGCCAGTGCCGCTTCGATCTCGGCGCGGCTGCGGCAGCCGGCCATTACGGCCGCTACGCCGGGGCGCGTCAGGGCGTATTCGAGGCATTGTACCGGGGTCATCGGGCGTCCGAAGGGCGAGTTGGCGTCGCTCAGCAGGTCGCCTCCGCCGTAGGCCTTCATCACGTCGATGGCGATCCCTTCGCGTTCGCAGAATTCGTAGAGCCGTTGCCGTTCGGGGTCGATGTTGTGCAGCTCCCGCGCGTAACTCTCGTCCGCCCAGAGCGTATCCACGTCGTCGCTCGGCGGCAGCAGGTCGTAACAGGGGTTCACCGAGAACATCAGCACGTCGATGAGCCCCGTCCGGGCCGCCATGTGCGCGACCACGGGGTTGTGGCTGCTCAGGCCGATGTGGCGGATGCGCCCTTCCGACCTGAGCCGTTGCGCCAGGCGCATGATCGGGCCGTCGAGCACCTCGCGCAGGTCGGCCTCGGCGTCCACGTAGTGGATCATCCCGATCTCCACATAGTCCGTTCCCAGCCGTGCGAGCAGGTCTTCGAACGCCGCCAGCGATTTCTCCGGATCGCGCGTGCGCAGGTACTGCCCCTCTTCCCATACCGAGCAGAGGTGCCCCTGTATGACGAACTTCTCGCGCCTGCCCGCCAGCGCTGCGCCGATGTTGCTGCGCAGCTCGGGGTTCGAGGCGTAAAGGTCGAGGAAGTTGATGCCGTTGCGGATGGCGAAATCGAAATCGGCGCGCACCTCTTCGGCCGTCTTGTCCGCGAACCCCTCGCAACCCAGTGCGATGGCGCCGACTTTCAGTCCGGTGCGCCCCAGTATGCGGTACTCCATCCTATTCCAGTTCCACGAGTTCGTATTGCTGCGAGCCCAGCCCGATCGCTTCGCCGTGTTCCAGCGTGTGGATGCCGTGGCGCGACTCCATGCGTTCGATCAGGTGCACCTTGCCCGGGTCGGGCGATGCGTAAACCAGGTCGACGCACGCCTTGTCCAGCGCCACCGGGTCGGTCGAGCCCAGGATGCCGATGTCGCCCATCTTCGGGTCTTCGGGGTGCGCGTCGCAGTCGCAGTCCACCGACAGGTTGTTCATCACGTTGATGTAGAGTATCTTTTCCCCGCAATGATCTGCCACCGACTTGGCTGCCTCGGCCATCGACTCCAGAAAATCGTCCTGCGCGGGCAGGTTGCCCCACATCTGGGCGGCATTCTTGGTCTTCCCGGCCGAATGTATCCACGCCTTGCCCGCCGACGAGGCGATGCCGATCGAGATGTTCTTGATCGCGCCGCCGAAACCGCCCATGGCGTGCCCCTTGAAGTGTGAGAGCACCACCGTGAAGTCATAGGCGGGGTAGTGCGAGCCGACGAAGTTCTCCCTGAGGTGCCTGCCGCCCTTCACGGGCAGGCTTACCTCGCCCTCGGCATCCATGATGTCCACCGGGGCGATGGCCGTGAATCCGTGGTCGGCGGCCGCCTTCAGGTGGTTTTCCGTGCCGGCGCGTCCGCCGCCGTAGGCGGTATTGCATTCGACGATCGTGCCGTCCACCTTCTGCACCAGCTCCTTGATAAGCTCCGGCTTGAGGAAGTTGTGCCCGCCGGGTTCCCCCGTCGAGAGTTTCACGGCCACCTTGCCCGTCGCCGGACGCTCCAGCGCCTCGTACAGGCGCACCATATTCTCCGGCGTGATGTCCCGCACGAAATAGACCTTGGGTGCCTCGGGCGCTTCTCCGCCGCCCTGTGCCGATCCGCAGGCCGGGGCCGTGAAAGGCAGGATCGACAATAACGAAACCATATACATTTTTGTCATGTCTTGGGATTGTTAATTACGTAATAGGTACCGGAGCACTGCGTATCCTGCAAATACCTGCGCCAGCATACCGGGGAGCCCGATGCGGATGTCCTGCAGGGCGGCGGCCGCCGAGCCCGTCCAGGCCCATTCGCCCAGCGAGCCGAACAGCTGGTAAGAAGAGGACGACGCCCGCCAGCAGGGGCAGCGTCACACGCCCTGCCCGCCGTGCAGCGAGGCTTGCGGCGACGGCCAGCAGCACCGATTTGAGCAGGATCACGGGCAGCATCGCCGCTGCGGGCATGCCGAACAGCGCCGAGTTCACCACCGGCGAGAGCAGGGCGGTCAGCAGGCCAACCCGCCAGCCGTATTTGTAGGCGCCGACCAGCGTGAAGAAATAGATCGGCAGCCACCGCAGGCCGCCCTGCGGCACGAGGTGGCAGATTTGGGGCAGGACGATGTTGCCTGCCACGAAGAGCGCCGCCGCGAGGTAGGTCTTCGCCTCGCGGTAGCCCGTCGAATAGAGTTTTACAGCCGTTGTTTCCATATTGTCGTTATTGGTTATGTCAAAAATAGTGTTTTCCGTCCGTATTTAAAAATCCAGGCGTATGCCGCCGATGAAGGTCGCCCGCGGCATGGGGTATCCGGCGTTTATCTCGTAGCGCTGCGCCAGCAGGTTTTCGCCCCGGGCGAACAGCGTGAGGCAGCGGCTCACGTGCAGCGACGCCCGCAGGTTCCACAGCACGAAATCCTCGGTGTTCTCCGTGCCCCGGCCGTTGGCCTTTACCGAAGTGTAGAGCCCCGCGACGTACTGTACGCCCGTAGTCACCGACCAGCGGCCCCGGGCAAACCCGGCCTCGGTGTAGAGCTTGTGCTCCGGTGCGGCGATCACGGGGTTCTCCATGTGCAGGTAACTGTAATTGACGGCGACCGACCAGGCCTCCGAAATGCGGTAGGCGGCCTGTGCCTCGACGCCGGCGTTGTCGATCTTCCCGGTGTTCATATTCAGCGGCGTCGTCCCCTCGCGCGGCACGGCGACGATCAGGTTTTCGCCGTCTATGTAGAAGAGGTTGATGCCGTAGGTGAGCCGCCCGCCGAGCAGCCGCTGCGAATAGGCCACCTCGTAGTTCCACATCCGCTCGGGTTTCAGGTCGGGGTTCTGCGGCGGGAACATATACATCTCGCGGATGGTGGGGTAGCGGAAACCCTTCGAGGCCGAAGCTTTCAGCTCGATGGTGTGCGGCAGGTGGAACGAAAGCCCCGCCTGCGGGATCCACTCCGTCCCGATGTGCGAATGGTGGTCGACGCGCAGCCCGGCGTCGAAGGTCAGCCAGCTCCCGATGTCCTGCCGGAAATCGACGTAGCCGGCCACCTCGTCCTGCGACTTGTCGGCGATGTCGGAGCGCTCGCCCTTGCGGTCTCCCCCGACGTATCTGTTCCACGCCTCGCCTCCGAAGCGGTAGTAGTCCGCGCCGACGGTCAGCCGGTTGCCCCTGAAAAGCCGGGCGCTCTGGTACCACGATACGCCCATCATGTCGTCCCGTGAGTTGAAACGGTAATCTTTCGGATTGTTCGTGTCGTTGGGATCGACCGTGTAGCCGTCGTTGATCCGGTGGCGGCCCCAGTTGTAGAAGAGGCTCAGGGCCCCGGAAGTCCGGCCGTAGTTGTTCTCCACGGAGAGCGAAGTCATGCCGCGTGTGATGCGTTGGTCGGCATCGGCCATCGGGTTGGTCACCGTCCCGGGCTGCGAGGCGTTGAAGTGCGTCACATTGACGTCGGCCCGCACGTTCCACGCCTGCGAAATCTCATAGCCCAGCTTGGCATAACCGCCGTACTGCTCGAATCCCATGTCGGCGCGGTGTCCGTCGGTGCGGTTGTACGAGCCGCTGACCACCGACGTGAAACGTCCCTTGCGGATGCGGTTCGTCGCTTCCGTCTGCAATGTGTTATAGGAGCCGTAGCCGATGTCGGCATGGGTCTTCACGCCGTCCTCGCGCATCCCGCGGGTGACGATGTTCACCACGCCGCCCATCGCGTTCGAACCGTAGAGCACCGAGGCGGGGCCTCGCAGCACCTCGACCCGCTCGGCAATCAGCGACTGGTAGGCGTCGGCGATCGGATGGCCCATGAGGCCCATGTATTGCGGGTGCCCGTCGATGAGCACCATCAGCCGCCCCGAGCCTCCGCTCAGCCCGCGCAGGGAGATGCCTCCCGCGGCGCCGTCCGACACGCCGTAGCCCATGATCCCGCGTGCGGTGGTAAACAGCCCCGGCACCTGCTCGGTCAGGGTCGGCAGCAGTGAAGGCTGCAAGCTTTGTTCGATCTTCTCCCGGCCGACCACCGACACGGTCATCGGCAGGTGGCGGATGTCCGACGCATAGCGCGCCCCCGTCACGACGACCGAGTCGATCTTCACGTTTTGCTCCGCCGGGGCTTCCGCCTGCGGCGTCACGGCGTGTACTGCGAGTGACAGCCCCGTGCAGAGCGCCAGCAAACCCAATTTTTTCATTAACCTATCCATGTTGTTCCTTCATTTTCTGCATGAACCCTTCGATCAACGGCAGGCACTCGGCGGCCGTCTCCGCCCGGCGCAAAGCTGTTCCACGGGGCAGGTGCCCGTCCCGGCGCGGTTCATGATGCCGGGCACCACGACCGTGTATTCCACCGCGATGCCGGCTCCGGCGAGTAGCTCTAACGCCGGGCGGCTCACCACGTCGGCGAAAAGCCCCTCCACGCCGCCCAGCACCATCAGCGCCGCGGCGCCTTTGCCGACGACCTTGTCTGCGATGAAAGCGCCCCGCAGCAGTTGCGGCTCTTCGCGCAGCAGCCGGAAGAGGTCGGCCACGCCCCGTTCGCGGAATATCCGCATCGAATCCCCGTTGCGGATTACGCACGAGCATTTTTCTGCGAATAACAATTCGATAGCCTGTGTTTTTTGTTCTTTTGTCATGTTCGTTCGTGTCGCAAGTCCCTTCGCTCCCCGCCTTTCGGGGAAACGGCCGTTTCCACGATGCAAAGATAATACGTCCTGACCTACTATCAGTTACCCCGATTACGGTTCATGCTACCATTTTTACCGGATGCCCGCCGCGTCCGCACCTGCGCGATGCGACTCCGGGTGTGCCGGGTGTTGCATGGGCGCCTGCATTTCGGGTCGGCCGTGCCTGCCCGAGTCCGGGGTGTCCCGAAGATTGGTGTCCCCGGAGTGTCCTGCGTCGCCTGGAAAGTTGAGGCCTCGGGCCATCCGGGATGCTCCGAGGGTTCTGTGCGCCCGGGTTGTCCGGAAAGAGGGCTGTATCCGGCAGCCTCCGTTCGGCTCCGTCCTGCTCTCGTGTCCTGGCTTTCCCCGTGTCCCGGTTTTTTCCGCATCCCGGTTTTCCCCGCGTCCCGGTTTCCTCGGTTTACCGTTTCCTTGTCCGGCGGCCGTCGCCGGATTCCCGGCTGCCGGATCGGCGGATGTATCGTTTTGTTTCGATTTATTTCGATGCGAAATCCGAAAAAAAGACGGAAACTGCGGAATCCGTGCTTCGATCCGGCCTGAAACCGGTGCTGAATCGCCTCGTTTATGCCGGTTTCGGCCTTCCCGAATCTATATAACATTCTGTACGGTGTATTTATAAAATAATTATTATCAATAAGATACGAAATTTTAATTTCTATATTATCGGTCGTTGCTCTTTACCTGCCCCTTTAAAATGGATACTTTTGTTGCTGCGCAGTGTTCCCGACTTGCGATTTGTAATTTTTTTTAAAAATTCCTAATCCATAATATCACAAACTAAACCTGCTAATCTATGAAGAAAACATTTTTTTTACACTTGTTGCTTCTGATGGGTTGTGCCTGCTGTTTTCCGTCCTGTGTCGAGGATAAAGCGGAAGATGCGGCAGCCAGACTCACCGTGAGTAAAGTCAGCGTGGAGGTCATCCGAACCGGTACGCTGAGTACGGGGTCGAAAGCGACGCTGGATGTGCTGGCCAACCGGGGGTATGCCATTACCTCCGATGCGGATTGGCTTTCGGTCGACAAACCTACCGGGAAAGGCCGTGTGTCGGTCGTCCTTGATGTCAAGCCCAACGAGACGGAAGCTATCCGTGTGGGGCACCTCGCCGTCGTGAGCGGCGGGCTTTCCGAAACCGTAACCGTGACCCAGACGCTTGCCCCCGATACCGACGACGGGCTGGAAATCGACCATGTTTATCTCGACGACGACCTTTCGTGGTGCGAGCAGTTCGGCGGCCAGGATCAGGTGCAGTTCCCCGACCAGGGGCTCCACGCAGGCCGTGCGCAACCATGCTGCGGCCAAGCTCAAATTTACGCAGATGGGGTACAGCGAGTACAATTACGGCGGCAATGCCTTCTACATGGCCAAGCACTACTTCAAGATGGGTAAGAACAACCAGCAGAACGGCCTTGCCATCGACATGGGCAAATATATCGAGAAAGGCAAGTCGTCCACGATTACCCTGACGTTCGACGCGGCTCCGGTCGTTTCGATTGACGGTACGGGCAGCGGCATGACACTGCGCGGTATCGACGACACGGCGGTGACCGTCGAGGTTTACGAAGGCCCCGGAACGGTCGACAGTCCCTCCCTGAAGCAGAGCGCGTCGCTTTCCATGTCGAGCGTTACCTCGTGGAACCAGTGGGTGAGCATGAAAGTCACGCTCTACGGCGTTACTGACCGCTCGCGGATCGTTATCCGCTCCACCCAGTTCGGTGTGTCGGGCTATCACCGCTGGTACCTCGACAACATTAAGATGGTCAAGGCTCCCCGCGACTAACAGGTGTCCATAATCATAAACAGAACCAACATGAATTTCAAGCATATGTTATTCAGGGCCGCATCCGCCCTGCTGCTCGTCTCGGGCCTCGGTTTTGCGGGGTGCGACGACGCTGATCCCGACGCGTTCCTCTCGGTTACCCGCCAGGAGATCGAAGTCGAATACACGGGCCTCACCACCGAAGGGGAAATGGTCAATTTCGAATTGGGTACGAACCGCTCGTGGCGGGCCACCTATGTCGAGGAGTGGATCCACCTCACCCATACCGAAGGCGACCGCGGCCGCGTGCGTATTTTCCTCTCCATCGACGAGAACAATACGGGCGAGGATCGCACCGGTTTCATCATCTTCGAAGGCGACGGCGGCACGCGCCGTACGATAGCCGTGACACAGAAACTCAAGGTCGATGCACTTTCCGTTACGCCGGCGAAGATCACCGTCGTGAAATCGGGTCTGCTCGAAACCGGCGAGAAGGCTGCGATCTTCATCTCCACCAACTGCGACTGGGAAATATCCGTCGCCGACGACAGCAAGTGGATCTCCCCTGTCAAGACTTCGGGTGCTCCCGGAGACGAGAGCATCGACCTGGATATCGCCCAGAATACGACCGATGGAGTACGTACGGGTACGTTCACCGTTACGGCCGATTCGAAAACGGCGACCGTCACCGTCACCCAGAATCTCGAAGGACTGAAGGTTTCCGTCAATAAGTTCGGATTTGCCGACGAGGATCGCACGCCGCTTACCTTCACCGTCACGGCGGCCGAGGCATGGACGGCGGAGTCCGACGGCTGGCTGACGCCCAGCCCGGCTTCGGGCGATGCGGGCCAGACCGAGGTGACGCTCACCGGGGGCGAGAACACCACGGGTGCGCCCCGCAACGGAGAGGTGAAGATACTGACCTCGCTCACCGGCCTGGAGACCGTTGTTCGGGTCGCCCAGAATGCGAAGAACTCGCTCTTCGACGACGACGGCAAGGAGGTCGGCTATGTCTATTATGACGAGCCGTTCGACTGGACTTCGAAGTTCAAAGGTGCCGACTGCGTGGGCGAACATACGCAGAAGGGAGCGGTTAATATCTACTCGGAGGTGAACGATCAATATGTAGTAGACAAAGTGTTTTCCGATGCCGGGCTGACCGATTTCAATCCCGATGTACGGACGATTTACGCCTGCTCGGATTATCTCAAAATGGGTGCAGGCGACAAGCAGACCGGAATCATCCTGCCGGCTCTTGCGATTCCCGAGGGTCAGGCCACTGATATTGAACTGACGTTCGTGGCCGCATCGAATATCGGCGGCGACGGTACGGGCAAGCCCGACGCGGTAACCGTCACAGTCGCCATTCTCGAGGGCCCCGGCAGCATAAACGGCGATCAGGGAAAAGAGAGCGAGCCGATGACACCCGGAGAGCATTGGGAATGGACACCTATGAGCGTGAAGCTTTACGGGATTACGGGTGAAACCCGGGTCGTCATCCGCTCCACCCAGCAGGGATTATCGGGTTATTACCGCTGGTACCTCGACAATGTCAAGATGACGAAAATCGCAGCCGAATAGTCCTGCGGTGACAAATCAATGAAAAACAAGAGAGAAAAAGATATGAAAAACAGATTTGCAGATACGGGGAAATCCTATGCAGGGTATTTTCTGCGTTTCGTGTTCTGCCTGGTGCTGACGGCGTCTGCGTTGTCCTCACAGGCGCAAAGCCGCAATCAGGTGAGCGGCAAGGTGACCGACACGGCCGGCGAGCCGCTGATCGGTGCCACCGTGGTGGTTGTCGGCACGACGACGGGTACGACCACGGGCATCGACGGAAGTTACACGATCAATGCCGCGGCAGACAGCCAGCTGAAATTCTCGTTCATCGGCTATGCCGAGCAGACCGTGAATGTCGGGGCGCGTTCGGTCATCGACATCGTCATGGAAGACGACAGCCAGGTACTCAAGGACGTCGTGGTGATCGGTTACGGTACGATGGAAAAGAAGTCGGTGACTTCGTCCATCACCTCGATCAAGGGCGATGACCTGACGGCCGGCATGGGAGGTTCGACCATCGCCACGGCGCTCCAGGGCAAGGTTCCGGGACTTACCATCTCGGGCAGCGCCAGCCCCAACAGCAGCAATGATTTCCAGCTGCGCGGCATCGCGTCGGTCAATGCCAGCCAGAGCCCGCTCGTGGTTATCGACGGCATCCCGGGCGGTGACATGCGGGCGATCAACCAGGAGGACATCGAGTCGATCGACGTGCTGAAGGATGCTTCGGCGGGTGCGATCTACGGTACGCGTGCCGCCGGCGGTGTGATCCTCATTACGACCAAACGCGCCAAGCAGGGCAGCGTGACGGCCAACTATACGGGCGAGTTCTCGTTCGAGACCGTCCGCAAGTACCCCGAACTGCTCTCGTCGAGCGAGTATATCGAGTACGGCCTGGGCGAGGACTACGGCGCCGATACCGACTGGTATAAGGAACTGACCAATGATGCGCCCTTTTCGCAGCGCCATACGGTGAGCATTGCCGGCGGTACGGAGGTGGCTCAGGTCTATACTTCGTTCATGGCCCAGAACCAGAAAGGCATCGTCATCGGCGACAACCGCAAGGACTACTCGGGCCGCGTCAACGCCAAGTTCAACCTCTTCGACGGCGTGGTCGAGGTGCGCGCCAACGCCCAGTTCCGCGAGGCCGAGCGCGACAACCGCAACTCGTCGGGCATCTTCAAGATGGCCTTCGGCCTCAATCCCACCATTCCGCTCTACGACCCGGCCAACCCCTCCAAGTACAACGTGGTCGGCAACGGCATCTCCGGCACGACCTTCAATCCCGTGGCCGACATCATGCTGCGCACGAAGAACGGCAAAGACCAGTGGCTGCTGGCTGACGCCACCGTGAAGATCAACCTGATGAAGGGCCTCTCGCTGCAGGGAACCGTGGGTATCGACAAACGCCAGTACCAGGAATATACCTACGTTTCGCATGACCACAAGGAGTCGATCGACAACAGCCGCCGCGGCGGTGCGTCGCACAAGTTCAGCAAGGACAACCGCGTTTCGGTCGAGGCCTATGCCAACTACCACCGCGTATTCCGCGAAGACCATACGCTCGACGTCGTGGCCGGTTACAGCTTCTGGCAGGCCGGCGGCGAGGATTTCAGCATGGCGAACTACGACTTCCCGGTCGATGGGGTCGGCCCGTGGGATATGGGCGTGGGTTCGTACCTCTCGGAAGGGCGTGCCTCGATGGATTCGAACAAGGATCCCCGCGAGCGCCTGCTCTCGATGTTCGGGCGTGCCAACTATTCGTATAAAGACCGTTACATGGCTACGGTGAGCTTCCGCCGCGAGGGTTCCTCGAAGTTCGGCGTGAACAACCGCTGGGGTAATTTCTGGGCCGTTTCGGGCGGCTGGCGTCTCTCGAACGAAGCGTTCATGCGCGACGTCGGCTGGATCAGCGACCTCAAGGTGCGCCTGGGTTACGGCGTCACGGGTAACAACGGCTTCGGGAACGGCTATACGACCCGCATGTACAAAGCCAACGACATGTGGCCCACCAACGGGGTCTGGCAGCCCGGTTACGGTTCGATCCGCAATATCAACCCCGACCTGAAGTGGGAGGAGAAATCCGAGCTCAACTTCGGTCTCGACTTCTCGCTTTTCAACGACCGCCTCTGGGGTAAGTTCGACCTCTACTTCCGCCAGGTCGACGACATGCTCTATTTGGTCAACGCCCCGATGCCCCCGATGGTACACGACGAGGTGATGAAGAACATCGGCAGCCTCGAGAACAAGGGTTGGGAGTTCGAACTGGGCGGGGACATCGTCCGCAGCAAGAATTTCCGCTATACGTCGACCCTGCGTCTGTCGCATAACAAGACCAAGATCAAGAGCATGGGCGACGACGGGTTCTTCCTCGACGAAGTGAAGTTCCCCTCGCCGGGCAACCCGGGTACGGCAGTCCGCCTGCAGAACGGCCTCGAGCTGGGGCAGTACTTCATCTACAAGTACGCCGGGCTCGACGAGAACGGCAAGTGGCTGATCTACGACAAGAACAACGAGATCGTGCCGGCCACCGACGGCAGCACGTCGAACCTCGTGGCCGAGAACAAACATTTCGTGGGCAACGCCATTCCCAAAGTCATCCTTTCGTGGGACCACACGTTCCGCTACAAGAACTGGGACCTGTCGGTCTTCCTGCGCAGCTGGCTCGGGTACGATGTCTTCAGCCAGGTGAACATGTACTACGGCCTGGCCAACGATTCGCAGCTCAACGTCCTCAAGTCGGCCTACACGCGCAACCGCAACATCAAGGACGAGAAGATCCTCTGCGACTACTGGCTCGACGACGGCTCGTTCCTCAAAATCGACGCCATCAACCTCGGGTATACGTTCAACCTGCGGAAATGGACGCGTTATATCCAGTCTGCGAAACTTTACCTGACCATCCGCGACGTGGCCGTATTCACCGACTACAACGGCCTCAATCCCGAGGTCAACATCAACGGCCTGTACCCCGGTTTCGAGTATGTCAACGACACCTCGACGATGTACCCGCAGACGACCCGTTTTACGCTGGGCGTGCAGTTAAACTTCTAATTCCAAACCGAGAACCATTATGAAACTGAAACATATAATTGCCGTGACGGTCGGGGCTGCCGCCCTCTGCGCGCCTTCCTGCGACCTCGACGAGAAGTTCTACTCGGAAGTCACCCCCGATACGTTCTTCACCTCGCCCGAAAGCACCTATGCCGTGCTTTGCCGTCCCTTCACCCACTGGAAATGGTACATCGGTGCCGACCGGTGGTACCTCCAGGAGCTGACCACCGACGAGATGGTGTGCCCCAAGCGCGGCAGCGACTGGTATAACAGCGGCGAGTACTACCGCCTGCATTACCACACCTGGTCGCCCGACGACCGCTTCGTCGTCAATACCTACGACGGTACGACCGGGGGCATTTCGCGTGCCCTGGAAGCCAAGTCCGACCTCCAGGGGTCGATTACAACGCCATCGGGCTCAACGACGCCGTCAAGGCCGACCACATCAACCAGCTGAATGCCATCACGGCCTACTTCTACATGCGCGGCCTCGACTATTTCGGCGGTATGCCCATTTACTACTCGGTGGACGACGACCTGTGCGCCCGCAGCACGGCGCGCGAGACCTACGCCCATATCGAAACCCTGCTCAAGGACGCCATCCCCGCCCTGTCGAAGAAAACGACGCTCGGGGCTTCCGAAGACGGTTACATCAAGCAGGCTGCCGCCGCGGCGCTGCTGGCCCAGCTCTATTTCAATGCGGTGGCCTACATCGGCGAGGAGCATTTCGACGAGTGCGCAGAGATTTGCCGCGACATCATCGGCGGTGTCTACGGCACCTACGAACTGGACGACACGTGGTACGGCCCCCACTGTTTCGACAACAACACCTCGCCCGAGGTGATCTGGACGGTGCCTTTCGGAGAACTCCAAAGTCGAGTGGAACTGGTATTTCAAATATTTCTACCATTATTCATCCTACGAATATTTCGGTATCGAGACCGCAGGCTACAACGGTTTCATGCTCACGCCGTCGCTCGATCCCCAGGGACGCTACTACACGCAGTGGAAACTGGGCAATCCCTACCAGAAATTCAACGACAAGGACTTGCGTAAAAAGCCCTACCGTTACCTGGGTAGCCGCAAATACGAAGGCATGTTCCTCGTCGGCGACCAGACCAACCCCAACAACCCTTCCCAGCAGTGCCTGGGGCAGAAGGAGTATAGCGGCAAGGTGATCAACTTGGTCGACCAGGTCGCCCGTTTCTCGGAAGTGGGCACCAAATACAATTCCGTCGCCGAGCTTACCTCGACGATGGCCGACGGCGAGGAGAATTCGGGCGTACGCCTGGTGAAGGCGCCGCAGCCCAACCTCGACGACAAGCTGCTGCGCTGGAATCCCGATTGCCCGGTCATCCGCCTCTCGGAGATCTACTACATGCTTGCCGAGTGCGAGCTGCGTGCCGGTGACAAGAAGACGGCTGCCGGCCTGATCAACCAGGTTCGCGGGCGCAACTTCGAGGGCGGCGCGGATCCCAACCCCGTGACGGCCGACAACCTCGACGAATACCGTATGCTCGACGAATGGATGATCGAGTTCCTCGGAGAAGGACGCCGCCGTACGGATCTGATCCGCTGGGACAAGTTCGTGACGGAATCCTGGTGGGATCATACGCCGCTCAACGACAAGAACAAAAACCTGTTCCCGATCCCCAACTCGGCGATCTCGGCCAACAACCTGATCGAGCAGAACCCCGGTTACTGATCCCCCGGCGATCCCGGGGGATCCCGCCTGTCCGGGGCCCCGGGGCAAGATATGAATTTTAAAAAACCGAAAAAATGATAAAATACATCAAATATCTGTTGGTCTTCCTGCTGGCCACCGGCTTCGTGGCTTGCAGCGAGGACGAAGGCGCCCAGATTCTCGGCGGCCTCTACGAAAAGGTGGACATCACCCCCGAGCCCGGCATGAACCTCGTGGGCCGTGTCACCGACGGTACCGGCCCGATCGAGGGCGTGGTCGTGAGCGACGGCGTCACGGTGACGACCACCGACGCCCAGGGCATCTACCAGATGCGCGTGAAGCGGAACGCACCGTTCGTATTCGTCTCCGTCCCCGCCGAATACGAAATCCCCGTGGAGAACGGCATGCCGAAGATCTATAAGAAGATCGCCATGGGCGACAACGACGTCGTGCAGCGCAGCTTCAAGCTCGAACGCACGGGCAAAAAAGAGCGTTTCACCCTGCTGGCGCTGGCCGACGTGCAGATCGGCCGCGACGACGAGGTGACGATGCTCGACGAGGAGGTGTTGCCCCTGCTGATCCCTTACGTGCAGCAGGAACTGGAGGCCCCCGTTTACGGCATTTCGCTGGGCGACCTGGTCTGGGACAACATGCCCTTCCACGAGGTTTACAAGCAGCGTATCCGAAAGATCGGCGTGCCCGTTTTCCAGGTCATCGGCAACCACGATCACAATAAAGCCATAACCGTCGATGCCGATGCCGATGCCAGCTTCGAGGCGGCGTTCGGCCCCACGTACTACTCCTACAACATCGGCGACTGTCATTTCATCGTGCTCGACGACGTGCTCTACACCGGCTCGTCCTCTTATACCGCCGACATCACGGACGAACAGATGGCATGGCTGGAGCAGGATCTGAAATATGTCCCCAAGGACAAACTCATCATCATCGGCCTGCATATCGCCACTTCGCGCCGCAACCGTCCCACGAGCCATGTCGCCGATTACAAGGAGCTTTACGCCCTGCTCGACGGCTATAATGTCCGGATACTTTCGGGACACTCGCACAACAACTATACGACCACGATTTCCGAAACCATCGAGGAGAATACGCTCGGAGCGGTGATGGGTGCCTACTGGAACGGCGAGGAGCTGTGCAACGACGGCAGCCCCCGCGGTTACGCCGTCTACGAGATCGAGGGCAACCGGATCAGGAACTGGTACTATAAGGGCACTGCTTTCCCGCGCGAATACCAGATGTACCTCTACGGCCCCGGCGAGGCGGTTTCCGAAAAATACCGCGACGGCCTCATCCTGAACATCTTCAACTGGCACTCCACCTGGACGGTCGAGGTGCAGGAGGATAATGCCGGCTGGGTGACGCTTCCGTCCGATTCGAACCTCAGGTACGAAATGGATCGCCGCGCTTACGACTTCATGTTCGGCGACACCAAACCCGAGCATCGCCCGACGGCCGAACCCGAATCCAACAACGACCACATGTTCTACTACAAACCCGCGTCGGAGTCTTGGGGAACGGTCACGGTGAGGGCTTCCGACCCCTACGGGAACGTATATACCGAGAGTATCCGCAACGAATAGGCCATATATGAAAACACGTTTCTCCGCACTGCCCGTTCCGACGGTGCGGAGAATTTTTCAACCATATCCCGATCATGAAACATCCTTTTCTGATTTTTCTGCTCTTCCTGTGCGGCGGGTTTTCCGCCGTCGCACAGCCCTCGGGCAACCCGCTCGTTTTCGGCGAGAACCGCCTGACGCTCATCACTCCGACGCTGTTCCGCCTCGAATTCGCCCACGACGGCAAATTCATCGACGACCCCACCTATTTCGCTTACGACCGGGGCAGCCTGCTCCCCGCGTCGGAGTTCAGGGTGCGGGAGCTGGGCGGGAACCGCTACGAGATCACCACCTCGGCCCTGCGCATCGTCTACGAGCACGACGGATTCCCGTTCGGGCTGCATAACTTTGCGGCCTACTACAAGCTCAACGGCAAGGAGAAGAAGTTCACCAACCGCTGTATTTTCCGCAACAACCTTGGCGGCCCGGTCGAGACGCTCGACCGCGTTACCGGGGAGATCCCCATGCAGGACGGCCTGCTGAGCCGCGACGGCTGGTACGTGATCGACGACGAACGCTCCGACCTGCTGGTCGACGGATGGCTTTGCCCGCGCGACACCCGCAGCCATGTGCAGGATCAGTACTGTTTCGTCTACGGCAACGACTACAAGGCCGCCCTTGCCGACCTGGGCGCCATCAGCGGCCGCGTTCCCATGACCCGCAAATACATCCACGGCGTCTGGTACTGCCGTTACTGGGACTATACGTCGGAGGAGTTCCTTTCGATCATCGACGGCTACGAGGAGAACGATTTCCCGCTCGACAACCTCGTCTTCGACATGGGTTGGCATACCTACGATGCCAAGATCGGTACCGGGCATGCCGGCAGCCGCAGCTGGACGGGCTATACGTGGGAGCGCAAACGCATTCCCGATCCCGGGGCGCTGATCGCCGAGGTGCACCGCCGCGGCGTCACCGTGTCGCTCAACGACCATCCCCACGACGGCATACGTCCCCACGAGGAGATGTACGCCGCCTTTATGGAGGATATGGGGGCCGACCCCGCCCACCCGCTGCTTTTCGACCTCGGCGACCGGAAATACATGGAGACGTTTTTCAAACATGCGCACCATGCCTCCGAGGATATGGGCGCCGATTTCTGGTGGCTCGACTGGCAGCAGAACTACCTCTATCCCGAGGTGCGCGGCTACCGCTCCACGTCGTTGCAGTGGATCAACGAGCTCTACTACCGCCAGACCGAGCGCAAGGGGCTGCGCGGCGCCGGTTACAGCCGCTGGGCGGGTTGGGGCGACCATCGCCATCCGATCCAGTTCTCGGGCGACGCCCAGGCCAACTGGGAAATGCTGGCTTTTGAGGTTAAGCTCACGGCTGCCAGCGGCAACGCGGGCTGCTACTACTGGGCGCATGATATCGGCGGGTTCCGCGGCGAGCCGAACCCCGAGCTGACGGTGCGCTGGACGCAGTTCGGCGCCCTTTCGGCCGCTCTGCGCGTACATTCGACCAAGGACGCGCGGCTCGATCGCCGTCCGTGGATCAGCGGAGAGCGCGAAACGGCCGCCATGCGCCGCATGTACCACATGCGCTCGGAGCTGATGCCCTATATTTACAGCAGCGTATGGCAGACCCACTCGACGATGGTGCCGCTCAACCGGCCGATGTATATCGACTACGGCAGCGACGAACGTGCGTATGAAAACGAACAGGAGTTCCTTTTCGGGGATATCCTGCTCGCCGCCCCGATCGCTTCGCCGGGCGAAGGCGCGGACAAGACAGCCTCGCAGAAGGTCTGGTTCCCGGCAGGCGACGTGTGGTACGACTATTTCACCCACGAACGGTTCGATGGCGGGCAGGAATGCCGCATCGCCAAGCCGCTCGAAGAGTTCCCGCTCTACGTCCGGGGCGGCTGGGTGCTGCCGATGCAGCCTTATACGCCGCGCCCCGCTTCGACGCCGTTCACGACGCTCGTCCTGCGCGTCTATCCCTCGGCGGGCGATGCCGACAATACCTATACGCTCTACGAGGACGACGGGCTTAGCCGCGATTACGAACGCGGCATCCATGCCACCACAGAGCTCAACTACCGCCGTGCGGGCGATGTGACGACCGTCACCGTCCGTCCCGCCGCCGGCAGCTACCGGGGGCAGGAGCCGCGCCGCGCCTACCGGCTTCAACTGCCCGCCGCCGGGGAGTTCCGCCGGGTGAAGGTCAACGGCCGCACGGTGAAGCCCGTGTCCGACGGGCAACTGGGATGCCCGGTGATAGAGATCCCGTCGACGGACATCCGCAAGGAGGTGAAGATCGAAATTTTCGGGTAATCCGTCCGGAGCCGGTGCCCGGGAGGCGGTTCCCGTGTCCATGGTGGACGCGGGAACCGTTTTTTTTGTAAATTTGTATTCAAACCGTCGAGTAGATGAGAAAGCTGAACATTTCCCCCGCCTTGTTTTTCGTGGTCGGTGTAGCCCTGCTCTGTGCGTGCCATAAGAGCGAAAACGAGCAGATATTCGATAAACTGGATCGGGTTATTGCGAAAAAGCACCTCTACGAGGAGCGTTTCGTCCGCCATGCCGATTCGTTGCGCCGGGAGCTCCGCGCCGCGGGCGACGACACGCTGCGATGGCAGACGGCCAACCGCCTGTTCGATTCCTATATCACCTACAATATCGACACGGCCGCCCGTTACGTGGGGCTGATGCACAATTACGCCGACGCGACCGGCAGCCGGGAGATGAAATTCCTTTCGACGACATGCGATGTTTCGGTGCTGATCGCCCGCAACAACATCGAAGAGGCCTACGAACGGATCCTTTCCCTCGATACGGTCGGCATCACCCGGCGGATGCGGGCCAGCTATTATACCCAACAGATGGTGGTGTTCGGGCGGCTCGCTTCGGGCGACGGGTCGGAGGCGCGGCGGAAGGTCTATGCCGATTCGCTTTTCAGGCTCCGCCACACCCGGATCGGTTTCGACGGTCACTCCCGTGTCACGCGACAGCGGATGTATGCCCTCGAACTGATGGATCTGAACCGTTATGACGAAGCCCTGGAGGTTTTGCTGCCGCTTTACGACCCCGCGAAATACAACAGCCGCACGCTGGCCCGCATCGCCTACAATATTGCCAACGCCTATTATCTGCTCGGCGACGTCGAACAACACAAATACTGGCTCGCCACGGCGGCGATCTGCGACCTGCAAACCCCCGTCAGGGAGTACCTTTCCCTCTATAACCTGGCTCTGCTGATGTTCGAGCAGCAGGATATGGAGCGTGCGGCGCGCTATATCCAGTGTACGATGGCCGACATGCTTGCCTGCAATTACAACACCCGTATCCTCCACTCCAGCCAGGCCGAGATGATCATCAACCAGGCCGTCGTTTACAGCATCAATTCGCGCAGCCGTATCCTGACCGTCATGATCAACATTTTCATGGGGCTGTTCGTCATCATCGTGCTGCTGCTCATCCATACCCTGCGGCAACATGCCAGGCAGCGGCGCACCAACGCCCAGCTTTCCGCGGTCAATGCCCAGCTCAGCGAACGCAACGAACAGTTCCGGCAACTGAACGACTGCCTGCGCGACGCCAACAAGATCAAGGACAACTATGTGTTCCGCTACATGCTCCTGGCCACGCAGTACCTCGGTCGTGTCGGCGAATACCGGGGCGAGCTGCTCAAAACCGCGAAGTCCGAAGGCTCCGAGGCGCTGATGCGCAAGCTGCGCTCGCCGTCGGACGTCGACCGCGACTACCGCGATTTCTACCGGATCTTCGATGAGACCTTCCTGGGTATCTTTCCCGATTTCGTCGAACAGGTCAATGCGCTGCTCGAGGAGCCGGCGCGGTTCCCCGTGCGGGCCGACCGGACGCTCCCTACCGAGCTGCGTATCCTGGCCGTCATGCGCCTCGGCATTACCGACAGCGGCCGCATCGCCGGTTTCCTCAACTGCGCTTCGGCGACGGTCTATACCTACCGCACCAAGCTGCGCAATTCGGCCCTCGGTTCACGCAGCGATTTCGAGACCCGGATCAAGCATATCGGCCTCTGACGGGTCGGTGGCGGGTTCCCGAAGGGCTTCTGAGGGCTTTTTCCCCGGCCTTTACCGAGCCTTTACCGAGCTTCTGACGGCCTTTTGCCGAGCCTCAGCCGGAATTCCGCCGGGTCTTTGCCGGGCTCCCGACGGGGTGCGCCGCGAGTTCGTGGCATACTCCTGCCCCAGGCCCGGCACGCTCCCGGCGTTTACTCTTCCCCGCGCACGATCACATAGTCGCCGGGCGTGAGCGACATCCCGCCGAGCCCGTCGAGGACGCCTGCCTTCTGCCGCCTGCCGTCTGAGATGCGGTAGAGCGTATATTTACCCTCTTTCCACGCCTTGAGCCCGATGCTCATCGTGTTCGGCGTGTCGTAGTCAAGCGCGCTGACCTTCGTCTGCAGTCGGCTGTCCCACGGCTCCCGGAGCCATCGGTGGTTGGGTTCCAGCGTGACGAACAGTTCGCCGTCCCGCTCGTCGATGAAGTAGATGCCCGTCCCGGTGTAGGTCACCAGCGGCGAACTGCCTACGCCGACGATGCTCCTGACCCCGTCGCTGACATTGAGCGGGCACCATTGCGTCACGTCGCCTGAGTGGTAGAATTTTTCCGGCGAGGAGAAGATGCTCACGTCGCGGCTTTTCGAGATGGCGAAGTTGCTACCCAGTTGTTCGTTGACCAAACGGTCATACATTTGTCCCAGCGGGGTGGATTTGTAGATTTCGCCCGCCACGATGAAGCTGGCGGCTTTTTTCGGCGTGCACGTGAGGCTCAGGAAATGCGAACCGCAGTGGTAGGGGGCGTATTCCTGCATGGTATACGTCCACATTGAGGCGCACTGCACGCCCAGCGCCCGGAAATACTGCGCCTGTATGGGGTAGAGATAGGCGCTTTGGTTGAAGAAGGTCTCGAACTCGTAGACGGTCTTCGCTTTGCCGGCGTATTCGGGGAGCGTCATCCACCCGTAGCCATTCACGTCGTCGAAATACTGGTTGAACCAGCCCGAATAATCCTGCGACGTGAGGTCTTTGGGATTGCTCCAGTAGTCCTGCGGCACGAGATCCTGCCCCGGATAGTTGCAGCAGGCCACGGCTTCGGCCTTCGAGGCGAGGGCGCCTTTGAAAATATCCGGGTTGCCGTTGCGGTAACGGTGCCAGTTGTGGCTCCAGACGACGGGCTGCTGCGCCCCGGCCTCCCGGATGACGTCGTACATGCCGTCGATATAATCCCGGATAAGTTCCTGCCGGAAGAGCGCATACGAAGCGTCGTTGTCCTGCTGCCCGTTGCCGGCCGCCCAGGACTGGAAATCGGCGTAGGCGGCGGGGTTGGACTGTATGTCCGTATAGCTGAAGGCTTCGGGTTCGTTGATCAGCTCCCACAGGGCGATGTGTTTCTCAGCCGCATAGGTCGTCCCCGAATAGTTGTTTTTTGCGCGTGAGCAGCTGGCGGACGTAGTTTTTCGATTTCCGGACGACCTCCTTGTCGTGTACCCACTCCTGGCGGGCGGCGGTCATGAATACCGAATTGGGCACGTAGCCGCTGCCCATGTGGTTGATAAGGGCCAGCGTAATGTAAATGCCCCTGTTCGGCAGCTTCGGCGACCATGTAGTCCAGCACGTCCAGGTAGGGCGTTTCGACCAGGTTTCCCTCCGCATCGGTGAAATCGGCGGGTGTCAGGTGGCAGCGGATGACCGAAACTTTGAGTTTGGTCACCTCTTCGAGGTTGTTTTCGGCCACGCGCCTGAGCGCCTCGGCCGTTTGGGGTATCCCGTGCCTCTTGAGGCGGTCGTTGTATTCCCAGCTCAGGCAGGGCTGGAAGTTGACGCCCCATAACGAGAGCTCACCGCCGTTGGGCGCATATATTTTCCCGTTTTGTACCGATACGTAATCCCCCGTCGCGGGGGGCGTCGGCGGCGTGGGCGGGTTGGGGTCGGGGGTCTGGTCGGTTCCGGAGTTGGAGCAGCAGGCCAGTGTCATCAGCAGGCCTATTGCAACGATAAAGCGTGTCTTGATCATGGTTCGGGTTTTTGTTGGTTTCGTTCCGTTTTCAAATATAGGTTAAATCCCGTACACCCCGGCCTGCGAGAAGGCCGGGGTGCCGTGCCGCGTTATTTTTCCCAGGCGAGTTTGGGGTAGCCGCCGCCCGCGCTGCCCAGCGTCCGCCAATAGGCGGCCGGGGTGTCGGCCGTGGTTCGCCATGCCTCATGCGTCGAGGGCTGGGGCCATGCGGCGCCGAATTTCGCATTTCCGGTCTGGCTGCCTCCGCCGCCTGCCGGGATACCTTCCAGGTCGCCGTTCCAGTAGCAGTAGGAGATGTTGCCCGAATTGTGCTCGCCGACGATCGCCCCGATGGCGCTGTCACCCGTCACCTGTCCGATGTGGTAGCAGGCCGTGATAGTTCCCTTGTGGAACCCGCAGATGCCGCCTGCCCCGGCCCATCCCGAGGTCTGGCTCTCTATCAGCCCGTCGTTGTGGCAGGCGATGATCTCGGCGTCGGTGCTTTGACCCGCGATGCCGCCCGAATTCCACTTGGCACCCACCTTGCCCGCATTGTAGCACGAGCTGATCGTCGCCCCGGCGTTGAGCTGGCCGCAGATACCCCCGGCCTGCGACCCTTCGACCGTGACGGTGCCCGTATTGTAGCAGCGCGTGATGAGCGTGGCATTGTAGGTGAGCCCCGCGATGCCGCCGTTGTTGTCGCCTGCGCCCCACGGCAGGACGAGGTCGCCCGTGTTGTAGCAGTCGGCGATCTGGCAGTCGTCGGCCTGCCCCGCGATGCCGCCCGTCTTGCTGGGTTTGCCGCCGATGCCGCCCGTGTTGCCGCAGCTCGTGATCGTCCCTTTGCCGCAGTAGCCGACGATGCCGCCCGTGCCGTCCGACGGTACGGTGGCGTCGATGGTCAGCGTGCCCGTGTTCAGGCACTCCGATACGGTGCCGTTGTTGTTGTACCCGCAGATGCCGCCCAGCGTGTTGCTGCCGCCGTCGGTCACCGATGCGCGGTTGGTGCATCGCTCGATCGTTCCCGTGTTCTCCCCGCAGACCATGCCTGCATGCCACTGCCCCCTGAGTGCGCTGGCCGAGGCGATCACGACGTTGCGGATCGTCCCGCCGTTGGCTGCGAAGAGCCCGGCATTGCCGTTCCCGAGCGAAACCCTGAGGCGGGCGACGGTGAAGTTGCCGCCGTCATAGATGCCCTCCAGTTTCGAGATCGGCGTCCACTCGGCGTCGAGCAGGTCGATGTTGCCCTGCTGGAGGTATTTGCGCCCCCGGCTGGCGTCGTCGAGGTCGATCATCTTCAGTTCGGCGATCGTGTTGACGGGGATGAAGCCCTTGTCGTCCGCCTCGCGGAAGGCTACTTTCCCGTCGACGATCCGGAGGCTGATCTGGCTGCTCTCCTCCCGCCCGATCTCGTATTGCGTGCCGTCGCAGGCGATCCTGGCGACGATGCCGACCGGAACCCCGGCCTGCTGCATGGCCTCGCCCTTTGCATCGAGGGTGATCTGCGTGGGGCTGTCCGACCCGGCCAGGTAAACTTCGATGGTGCGGTTTTCCAGCCCTTCGATCCGGTAATGCGTCGGGGTCATGCCCTGGGCCGTACCCCCGGCTCCTTCGTCCCAACTGCCCACGCCGATGGTTCCCAGCGTCAGTTCGCTGCCGTTCAATACCAATGGTACCGTGTAGCGGTAATCGGCCAGGAACACCCCGTCGGTGGGGGATGCCGCCGCGCTGACCTCCGTCGTGCTGACGGTGCCGTTGACCGTGACCGAAACCCTGAACCCGGGTGTCGACGGCTCGATGATCGCCTGCCATTTGTTGCCGTTCCCGACGTGGCAGGCTTTGAGGCCGTCGACCGTGAGTGCCGTGGCGGCGATCGTGCCCAGTTCGAATTCCACCATGGTCTTCAGGTGCCGCATCGGGACGTTGGCCATCTCCCGCAGCGGTACCTGGGCGGGGTTGTCCCACCCCAGCTGGTCGGCGTCGATAAGTCCCTGCGCCGTACCGTCCTGGATGGCTGTGCCCTCCTTCCTGAGGATGATCCCGACGGGCTGGCGCTTGTTGTCGGGGAATACGACCGCCTCTCCGGCGGGGATCCATTTGCCGCCGTCGTATTCATACGTGGCCTGCATGCGTTCGCTGCCGCTGCCGAGCGTCACCGTCATCGTGTGCCCCGCACGGGTCGATGCCGGGCCCATCGTCGGGTCGTCGTCTCCGGTTTGGGCGCGTGAAACCTCGGCCATTTGGGTGCGGATGGAGATGCTTTCCACCGTCGTAGGCTCCGTCCGGCCCTCCTTTGCGGTGTCGTCGTCGGAGCATCCTGTCGCTGCCGTGCCCAGTGCGAGCATGGCCAGATAGAGGATATGTCGTTTCATGATAGGCTCTTTTATTTAGAAATTGATCTCGATCGTGTGGTTTTCCCCCGCTTTGAGGGCCGGCATCGTCTTGACGACGAAGTTCCGGGGACGCTCCTGCCCGCCGATGGTGACGGTGCCGATGGCTTCGGGGGCTATTTCCGTATTACCCGGCAGCATAATCAACTGGGCATCACCGGTCTGAGGGTCACAGTAGGCATCGTACCCGGCGACCGAGAGCGCTGTGATCCTGCTGTCCGACATCGTGCCGGCGAGCGTGAATGTGAGCTTCGGCCGTTCGTGCCCCAGCGTCAGGGCGACGGCCTGCGCCGGGGCGACCTCCTTCAGCTCGGCCGAAAGCCAGTCTGCGGCGAGGAACGCTTCCTTCTCCCGCTGGTCTTTGGTGATGGCGCCGCCCTGTGCCTGGCGTACGGCCTCCTCCGGCCAGTATACCTTGACGGAGGCCAGGGCGCTTCCGTCCACCGGGAAGTAGAGCACGTCGTCCGGGGTGGCGCCCGCCAATGTCCCGTCCGCATAGATATAGGTCGTTGTCCGGGCCTTTACGCTTACCGAGGCCCCGGCCATTCCCCGAAGGCCGAAGTAGTCGTCCGCCGCGTAGTTCGCCGCCGCCCGGCTTCCCGGGCTGATGCCTGCGACGCTGAGCCGGACGGGCATCGCGGCGTCGAAGGGTTCCTGCCCGAGCAGGAACTTCCGGCCAGGAGCGCCGCCGCGGCACAAATGAGTAAGGATTGTTTCATAGTTTATCAGGTTTAGGTTGTTTCTCCCGTGGTACGGTATAACAAAAATAGTCCGCCCGCCTGACTTAAATTATCCCGGAATTATCAAATACTATTACGTTTCCGCCATTTGCCTTCCCTGCCCGGCCGGAGGGGCCATGCGTCTTGATCCCGTGCGGGGGCTGGAAACGGAAAAGCGGCCGGATCCGTGTCCGGCCGCCTCTCCGTCCCTGCGGGTTCGGGCTATTTCCTGCGGTGTTTTTCGGCATACTCCTTGGGCGAAAGCCCGAAATGCTCGCGGAAGCATTTGGTAAAATAGGAGTGTGAGTTGAACCCTACGCTATACATGATCTCCGAGATGCGGGTGTCGCTTTGCGCGAGGTATTGCGCCGCCCGTTTGAGCCGCACGGTGCGGATGAATTCGTTGATCGACTCCCCGGTGAGCGCCTTGACCTTGCGGTAAACCTGCTGGTAGGAGTAACGCGAAATCTCGCACAGCTCCTGTATGCCGAATTCGGAGTTGTCGATATTCTGTTCGATGGCCTTGACCAGCGTGTCGATGAACTTGTCGTTTTCCGATTCGATCTGGATTTCCGAAGGGTCGGTGAGCAGCTTCTGGCGGTATCGTTCGCGCAGTTTGATGCGCTGCTCGATGAGCGAGTTGACCCGCGTGCGCAGCGTCTTGATGCTGAATGGCTTGGCGATATATCCGTCTGCGCCTGCCGAATACCCCTCGGCGCGGTTCTCCTCGTCGCCCTTGGCCGTGAGCAGCAGGAACGGGATGTGGCAGGTGAGCAGCTCTGCTTTGCTGCGGCGGCACAGTTCGAAGCCGTCCATGCCGGGCATCATCACGTCGCTGACCACCAGGTCGGGGTAGATGTTTCGGATCTGCTCCCAGCCGTCGTTGCCGTCGTGTGCCGTGTATATTTCGTACTGTTCTTCGAGGTTTATGCGCAGGAAATTCCGCATGTCCTCGTTGTCCTCGACGATGAGCACCTTCGGGTTGCGCTCGGCGGATCCCGCTTCGGGCTGCCTTTCCGCAGTCCCGCTGGCGGGTGCCGCCCCCGCCGGGTCGACCGGGAGCGTGAACGTGAAGGCGCTGCCCCGGCCCGGGGCGCTCTCCAGGGTCAGCGTGCCGCCGTGCAGCTCGACGAAATCCTTAGCGAGCATCAGCCCGATGCCCGTGCCCCGGATCGACTCGAACGACGGGTTGCTGCCCTGGTAGAACCGCTCGAAAATATGTTCCCGGTCGGCCTCCGTGACGCCTATCCCGGTGTCCGACACCTCGACTGCGGCGAACCGTCCTTCGTCGCTGCGGCGCAGCGAAACCGTGATGCCGATATGTCCGTTGTCGGGCGTGAACTTGAAGGCGTTGGAAAGCAGGTTGTACAGCACCTTCTCGACTTTGTCGCTGTCGAACTGGAAGGTGAGCTCGGGTTCGGAGGCTTCGAAATCGTAGTCTATTCCTCGGCGTTGCGCCTGATAGGCGAACGATGCGTAAATCCTGTGCACGAACGAGACGAACTCGCCCGTGCTGGGGTTGAGTTTCATCTTCCCGTTGTCGAACTTGCGCAGATCCATGATCTGGTCGATCAGCCGCAGCAGCCGTTCGCCGTTCTGCCGCATGAGCGAGAGCTGCTCCAGCTGGCGCTTGTCCCGGATCTGTTCCCCGAGGCTCTCTATGGGGCCCAGGATGAGCGAAAGCGGGGTTTTGAATTCGTGCGATACGTTGGTGAAGAAACGCATCTTGACCTGGTTCAGTTCTTCGGTCTTCATGCGTTCGAGTTTTTCGAGCCGGAGTTCCGAGAGGAGTTTCATTTTGGTGAGCGTCAGGTTGTAGGCTACGACGATCACCACGGCGACCAGCACCCCGTAGATCAGGTATGCCCACCAGCTCAGCCACCAGGGCGGCAGGATGCGCACCTCGATCCGCGCCGTGCGGTCGCTCCATATCCCGTCGGAGTTGCAGCCCCTGACCGTGAAGAGGTACCTGCCCGGCGAGAGGTTCGAATAGGCGGCGTAGTTCTGCCTGCCGCCCGTCATCTGCCACTCCTTGTCGTACCCTTCCAGCCGGTAGGCATACTTGTTGTTCGACGATGCGAAGTTGAGCAGCGAAAAGTAGAAACGGAACGAATTTTCGTTGTGCCGCAGCCGCAGCCGGTCGCTGTGCAGGATCGAGCGCGGCAGTACGACGCGTTTGCCGATCCGGTGTCCGGGGCGCACCTCCTTGTTCCACAGGCTGAACGATGTGACGACCGTCGGCGCCTTGTCCTCGTTGAGCAGGATCGCGTCGGGGTGGTAGCGGATGTAGCCCCCGTCGCCGCCCATGTAGATATGGCCCTGCGGGTCGATGAAGAAACTGTTGTAAATCAGTTCGTCGATCCTCAGATCCCGGTTGAGGTCGCAGACGATCTTGTTTTTCCGCACCGGGTCGTACATGATGAGCTTGTTGGTTGTGGCGGCCCAGATGCGGCCGCGGTTGTCCGACGTGAGCGTGCGGATCGACTGCGAGAGGTCGAGGTCGTTGTCGAAACGCTCGAACAGCCCGCTCGCCGGGTCGAGTTTGCAGAGGCCCCGGTCGGTGCCCGTCCCACATTCCCCTTACGGTCAACGTGGATGGTGTAGATGCGGTTGCTTATCAGGCTGCGGGGTCGTCCGTGCGCACCTTGTACTGTATGAAGCGGTCGTTGCGCTTTTCGTATTTGAACAACCCCTCCTGCGTGGCCGCGAACCAGATGTTGCCCTTGGCGTCCACGTCGAAATAGCCGATGTCGCAGTTGTCCGAGTTGATGATGCCGCTGATGAGCCGGGTCTTGTAGCTCAGGTGCGAGATACCGCCGTCGGGGCGGTAATGCGGGGTGATGAAGCAGAGTCCGCTGCTGATGTTGGTCACGATGTCGTGGTCGGCGTCCTCCTTGATGTCGTAGATGTATTTGAGCGAGAAGTTCTGGTTCGAGTGCTCGGCGCGTACGAAACGGTCGCGCGCGGCATCGTAGTAGTCGATCCCGTCGTTGGTTCCCAGCCACAGGGTGCCGTGGCTGTCGCGGATAAGCCGCTTGGCGATGCTGTGCGAAACCCCTTTGTCGGCCATGTAACGCGTGTATCCTGCGTCGCGTCGCGTGCTGTCGTACCGCAGGACGCCTTCGTTCGTGGTGAGCCACAGGCTGTGGTCGGGGGTTCCGAGCAGGTCGTTGACGATGACTTTGCGTTCGGCCCCTTTTCTGTCGTTGGTCAGGCGGACGCAGTCGATCTTCTTGCGTTTGAGGTCGAGTTTCGCCAGTCCGCTGTCCGTTCCGATCCAGACGATGTTCTGCCGGTCGCGGAAAAGCGTGCGCAGCGAGTTGTTGGGCAGCGACGTCGGGTCGGACAGCGAACTGTAATAGGCGCTGGCCTGATGGCTGCGGGTGTCGTAGAGCGTGAGCCCGTCGGCCGTTGCGAGCAGCAGGTGCGTGTCGTCGTAGCTGAGGATGCTCTTTATGTCGTTGTCCGTAAGTCCGCCGTCTTCCGCGCGGAGGGTGCCGAGCGGCTGCTCGGGATGCCGGATGTCGAGGACGACCAGGCCGCTGGAACTTCCGACGTACAGCAGGTCGGGGGTGTTCTCCGGGATATACAGCGCGTTGACCAGGTTGTTGTAGGTGTCGTTGGGCAGTTTCCGGCTCCGGGTTTCATAGCGGACGAAACTGTTGTCCGTGGGGTTGAAGCGGTAGAGTCCGTCGAAGGTGCCGAGCCACAACATCCCGTGCCGGTCGGCGCAGATGCTGCGGATTTCGTTGGCCATCCGGTCGAATGCGTCGGGTACCAGTACGAAATAGTTGATATAGCGTTTCCGCAGGTCGAGGCGGATCAGCCCTTCGAGCGTCCCGACCCACATCACCCCTTGCGGATCGTCGTGGATGCAGCGGATGCGCAGGTTGTTGAGCAGCCGCAGCGAGTCGTTGTCCGCATGGTATTTCACGAAACTTTCCGTCACGGGGTCGTAGAGGTCGAGCCCTTTCTCGGTGCCGATCCACAATTCGCCCGTGCGTGTGAGGTGTATGCAGTTGATGAACGAGGCGCTGACCGACGTCGAATCCCCGGGGTTGTAGCGGAACGTTTCGAAATTGTAGCCGTCGTAGCGGTTGAGTCCTTCGGCCGTCCCGAACCACATCAGCCCCGTACTGTCCTGTGCCACGGCGAAAACCATTTTGTCCGACAGCCCCGCGTCGATCGAGAGGTTGGTGAAATGGAGGTTCGTGACCTGTCCCCACAGGGCAGCCAGCAAAACAGCAACAGTCCGGCAGCAAGGTGTTTCATCGGTCGTAATTTAAAATGCTACGACAAATATACCTGTTTTTTGCATCATTCCGCCTGTTTGTCCCATAGGAAAACCGCACACTCTTCGGCTCCGAGCCTGACGGAGGCGCCTTCGGGCGACGCTTCGCCGCATAACCGGCGTGCCGAGGCGGGCAGCGGCCGCGAAAGCCCTATTTCGACGGCGTGCGGGCGTTTGTTGACCAGTACGGCCAGCCGTTGCGACGGAGACTCCATCAGGCGCATCAGCACCCCGTCCGCCGGGCGTGAGAAGTGCAGCGGGGCACGATCGATCTGCCCGCGGCAGTAGGTGCCGTAGAAATCCGCGACCCCTTTGTTGTCGCCGTGCCAGCCGCCCAGCTCGATGAGCGAGGGAAGCCACACGGCCTCGCCCTTGCCGTAGCGGTGGCGGGTGCCGACCACGTCGTCGCCGTGCATGGCGATCGCCTGCGCCCTGTCGGGTCGGAGTATTCCTTTCCACAGATGTGCGGGCAGGGTCGTGGCAGGGGTGTCGCATGCGATCGTAAAATAGGGTGCGACGGCCTTGTACTCGCTGATCTGTGCGCCGAAGCACCTGCGCAGCGGAAAGTCGTCCATCAGGATGCAGTGCATGTTCTGGTCGTAGAATCCGGTGAGCCCCGTGGCGATCATCCGGCCGCCTTTACGGACGAAATCGTCGAGCCGTTCCCATGCCCCCGAAGGCAGTGCCACGAGGTTCGTCAATACGATCGTTTTCCCCTGCGGGTCGCTCCAGTCGTAAGCGTCCATTTCGCAGACTTCGGGAACCACGCCCCAGGCGGCGATGGCTTCATAGGCTCCCGCGAGCGATTTCATGGTTGCGCTGGCCTTGCGCCCTTCGTAACGGCCGTCGTCCGACACCGCTGCATTCTTTTGCTGCGTGCGGAGCGATTCGGTGTTGTAAAGGAGCGTGATGCCACTCCGTACGGGCCGGGCCTCGCGGAAAAAGCTTTTGTGGGCTTTCGCCGTGCGGGCGACTTCCGAGGCCGCTGTCAGGCGGTCGCTCGGCCGCCCCTGGAAATCGAGCATACCCCATTCGCCGGCTTCGAGTGCCGACGCCCGCTGGTTCAGCGTCCAGAAGATCACCCCTTCGGCGCCTGCGGCGATACCCGTCCAGAGCCATTGCGTGATCTCCCGCGCCGTGGGGCAGAGTACCTCCCTTCCGCTGGCCGTGACATTGCCGCCCTGCATTTCGGTGATCCAGAACGGGTTTTTCCCGGCTCCGGAGCGGATGATGTCGGCCATGAGCGAGATTCCCAGCGGGTATTGCGCCCGGGTGAAATAACCGAAGTGCCAGCTCAGGTGCATCGACACGCCCAGCGAGGTCAGAAACCCTTCGTAGGCGGGGAAATCGTAGTCGGTGAGGTTGTCCAGAAGCTGGTGGGGATTGATGTGTTTGTGGTGCGCAGGGTCGTGCAGATCGACCTGCGATGCGATCCATCCCAGGTACCACGTCGTGAAATCGGTGTGGAACCGCTCTTGCGTGAAGTCGGCTTTCAGGTAGCCGTTGTCGTAGGCCGGAGTCTGCTGTGCGGCTTTCCAGCGTGCGAAAACCTCGTCGGTCAGGTCGTTTCGCCCGGGCCCCGTTCCGCCCGTCCCCGGTTCGTTCTGCAACACCCAGGTGTCGAGGGCGGATGCCCCTGAAGTGGCTCACGACGGCTTCGATGTAATCGGCGATTTCCAGCAGGTGGGCTTTCGAGCGGGGGAATTTGAATCCGCCCACGTCGCCCAGCTCGTCGGTCGGCGGGAAGAGCGTGGCGAAGAGTTTTACGCCGTGTTTCCCGGCGGCATCGAATGCTTTGTCGTAAAGCGTGAAATCCCACGATCCGTCCGGGCGCAGCATGTGCGCCCCGAACATCCGGATGCGTGCCGTTTCGAATCCGTGCTGCGCGAGTATCCTGAAGAACCCGTCGATCTGCTTGTCGGTCTGCCCCGGTTCGATGAACACCTGCGCCCCGATCTGCGGGTATTCGGTGCGTTGCGGGTAAAGGGGTTGGCACAGGAATCCCAACGCCAGTAACAGGATTATCTTTTTCATGGTCTATCGTTTGTTGCAAAGCCTCCGGCCGTTGCGGATTGCTTCGGATTCGTTGTTGCAGGGAAGTAGCGTGAATTTATAGGCATAGCGTTTTGCCAGCAGGCGGTACTGCTCCGAGGGGCGCGCATTCAGGCTCCAGGTATCGGTTCCCCCGACCCCGGCCTGTACGCAGTCTATGTTGACCGTCAGGGCATCCGGAAGCCGCTCCACTTCGGTGACGTGGCGTGCCCTGTCGAGCGCCTCCTGCGTGCAGTCCCATACCGACATGCTCAGGGGGCTGTCTCCCGCGATCTGGATGCCGTGCCCGTTGCCCTCCGTCAGCGTGAGCCAACGCACTGCGCAGCGGTTGCCGTTCTCCTGCGGGGTGATGTAGTCGTGCATGAAGTCCCCGGGCGTACCCCGGTAGAGGCCGAGCAAAGCACCGCACGAGCGGTCGGAGTAATTTTCCTGGGGCCCTTTGCCGAAGTAGGCCATCCTCCCCAGTGTATTGGGAACCCGGGTTCGGAGCCCCGCGCGCAGCGGTTCGGGCAACTGCCCGGCGATCTGCAGGTCGTATGCCACGGCCAGCGCCCCCGTGCCGTCGAGCGTATAAACCAGCGTCAGCCGCACGCTGTCGGGAACCCCCTTTTCGACACGCACCGTCCCTGCGGCTTCGTCGATGCGGATGCCTTCCGTCCGGATCCTTCCGGGCATCTCTTTCCAGCATCCGGCGATCTGCCCGACGCGCCATCCGCGCCAGTCGTTGTCGGTCGACGCCCGCCAGAAGTTCGGCCGCAGGGTGTCGCATACCAATGCCTTCCCGCGTACCGTATAGGAGACCAGGTAACCGCTTCTGCGGTCGATTTCCGCCCGGACACCCGCGGCGCTCAGCACGATGCGCTCCCCGTCCTGCGAGACGGCCGCCCTGCCTGCGGCGGGTTTATGCGCGGGAGCCTTGTAGAAAGGCAGTCCGAACTGCTCTTGCGCAGCGATGTGCCCGGCCCCGGCGTAAGGGGTCGCCCGTTTTTCCCGGGCCTGTACGCGGAGCAGGTATTCGGCGCCGGGTTCGGGCTCGAAGGGGCGGAACCCGACGGTGGCCGGGGCGCTCTTGCCCGCGGGCGTCGTCGGCACGTCGAAACTGCCGCGTTGCAATACGCCCTTGTCGGTCGATATTTCCCAGGTGAAGTCGTAGCGGTCGGTTGGGGAGAAGAAATTACGGTTGTGTACGACAACCCTTCCGGCAGCAAGGTCGTCCGCCGTGAACCCGATGGGCTGGAATACGTATTTGCACTCCAGTGCCGCGGGCTTCAGCGTACGGTCGGGGTTGACGATGCCGTTGCAGCAGAACGCCGCGTCGTGATGCTCCCCCGCCGGTTCGAAATCCCCGCCGTAGGCCCAATAGGTGCGTTGGCAGGTGTCTTTTTTGACCAGCCCCTGCTCTGCCCAGTCCCAGATATGGCCGCCCAGCAGTCCCTCATGGCTGCGGATGACCGTCCAGTAGTCGTTCAGCCCGCCGGTCGAATTTCCCATCGAGTGGGCGTATTCGCACATCAGCACGGGGCGGTCGATCCGCGGGTTGAGGGCCATGCGCTCCAGCTCCCCGACCGTGGGATACATGCGGCTCACGATATCCACGTAGGCGGGATCGGTCGGATTGCCGCCGTCCTGCGGCTGTTGCGGGGTGCCCGGCTTCCCGTCTGCGGGGGCGGCACTGGTGAATACGGCCGCCGAAGTGCGCCTGAGGGGTATGTAAAGCGGGCTCGCAGGTTGTCCCTGCGCCCCTTCGTAGTGGATCAGGCGCGTGGGGTCGTAATCTTTGGCCCAGCCGGCTGCCGCCGCGTGCGCCGGGCCGCATCCCGATTCGTTGCCCAGCGACCACATGACGATGGAGGGGTGGTTGCGGTCGCGGACGACCATCCGGCTCACACGCTCCAGAAACGGAACGGCCCACTCCGGGTCGTTCGAGAGCTTCCCGCCCGAACCGTGGCTCTCGATGTTGGCTTCGTCGATGACGTAAAGGCCGTAACGGTCGCACAGCTCGTAGAAATAGGGGTCGTTGGGGTAGTGGGACGTACGCACGGAGTTGAAATTCAGCAGTTTCATCAGCCTTACGTCCTGTTCCATCCCTTCGCGCGTGACGGTCTTTCCCGTATATTGGTCGTGGTCGTGGCGGTTTACGCCGTAGAGTTTCACGGGGACGCCGTTGACCAGCATCTCGCGTCCGCGGAGCCGGACGTCGCGGAACCCGACCTTGCAGCTGCGCGATTCGGCGACCTGCCCGTCATCGTTGCGCAGGGTCAGCACGAGGGTGTAGAGCGCAGGGGTCTCGGCGCTCCATTTTTCGGGTGCCGCGATGCGCTGCTCCATCAGTGCGAAGTAGACGTTGTCGCGTTGCGGGTAAGCCTCCGACAGGATTTCTTCGACCGGTAGTCCCATTTCACGGCCTTCGGGCGTCCCGTCGGGGGCATAGAGTTGCGCCCGCAGATGCCATCCTGCCGCCGGGGTGCCCTCGCGCAGGTCGATCGTGGGGCGTATCTGCAACAGCGCGTCGCGCATGTCGCCGTCGAGCAGCGTCCGCACCCCGAAGTCGCCGATGGCCACGTCGGGTTTTGCGGCAAGGTATACTTCGCGGTGTATGCCCGCCATGCGCCAGTGGTCGGCATCTTCGAGGTAACTGCCGTCCGTCCATTTGAAAACCTTCACGGCGAGCGTGTTCTCGCCCGGTCGCAGCAGGCCGGTGACGTCGAATTCCGAGGGCAGGCAGCTGTCCTCGGCATATCCTGCCAGGGTGCCGTTGACCCAGACGTAATAACCCGAGTATACACCCCCGAAGTGCAGCACTACCCGGTCGCCTTCCCAACTTCGGGGTACGGTGAACTTTCGGACGTAGCATCCCGTCGGGTTGTCGCGTGTGATCGACGGCGGCCTGAACTCGAACGGATAGGGGATGTTGGTGTATATCGGATACCCGTAGCCCTGCATCTCCCAGCACGAGGGAACCTCTATCTCGTCCCAGTTTCCGAGGTCGGCGCCCGGTTGCCAGAACCCTTCGGGGCTTTGGGCGGCGTCTTCCGCAAAACGGAATTTCCAGACGCCGTCGAGCGGCATCATCCGTGATTGGGCGCGGTCTCCCGCCAATGCATCCTGCGGGGTCTTGTAGGAGTAGGAGGTGGCCCGGGCGGGCAGGCGGCGCAGGGCGTTGACGTGCTGGTCGGCCGGGGCGTCCCATCCGTCGGCGGCTGTTGCGGCGCCGTATGCAAGCGTGCACAGGAGGATTGCCGTAAGTCGTTTCATAGTTCGGATAAGGTAGAGTTTTCGATGGAACAAATATAGGAATACTCCACCCGCCGGATTTGCACGGATTTATCAAAAATTAACAGAAAACCGGCCTTTCGCCCCTCCTGCGCTGTCCCGACGAAAATGTGTTAGCATCTGCTGAACCGGTTACATTCCGTGCGCGGGGAATTCCCTACTTTTATCCTGTCGCTCAAACCTAAGACTACGACCTATGAAACGACTCATCCTTTTGACCTGCCTCCTTGCCTTCGTGTCGGTAGCGGAGGCGTGGGCCAAGCGCCCCGGGCGCTCCTTCAGGCGCTCTTTCGTCCAGGTAAGCGCCCGGGATCCCCGTTATTTCTGCCTTTCGGACGGGCAGCCGTATATCCCCGTGGGATGCAACATCGCCGCGATGGGGTCGGTTGCCGACATGGAACATTACCTCGGGAAGATGCACCGCAACGGCGCCAATTTCGGCCGCGTATGGCTCAATACGAACCTCTTCGAGATCGAAACCCGTTACGGCGAGGTGGACACCGCCAAGCTCGTGCGCATCGACCGCCTGCTGGAGCTCGCCGACCGGTACGGCATCAAGATCAAGTTCTGCATCGAGAGTTTCCGCCATATCCGGCCGGGCGTGAACAAGTGGGACACCAAAGCCTCGTACCATACCTCGAACGGCGGCCCGTTTGCCGATGCCGACGATTATATCACCTCGCCGCGGGGGGAAGAGGAGTTCCTGCGCCGCGTGCGCATCTTCCGCGAGCGTTACGGCGACCATCCTGCCGTTTTCGGCTGGGAGCTGTGGAACGAAATGAACGCCGTGGAGACGCCCGAGGAACACCTGCGCGCGTGGAATGTCCGTATGCTGCCGCGCGTGAAGGAGATCTTCCCGAAAAACCTGGTGATGCAGAGCCTCGGCTCGCTCGACCGGGAGTCGAGCTTCCCGATTTATGAATTCATCAACCGCCTGCCTTCGAACGAGGTGGCGCAGGTGCACCGCTATATCGACGAGGGTGCCGAACTGGCCGTGTGCGGCGCTCCGGTCGACAGCATGGCCTCCGATGCCATCGCCGTGCTGCGGGGATACGGCCTCCGCAAACCGATGCTGCTGGCCGAGTCGGGCGCTGTGAAACCCGTGCATACCGGCCCCCATCCTATATATAAGGTAGATACGATGGGTTCCGTGCTCCACGACGTGCTCTTCGCCCCCTTTTTCAGCGGAGCCGCCGGGCCGGGGCACCTCTGGCATTGGGATCACCATATCGACAAGCAGCATACCTGGTTCCAGATGGGGCGCTTCGCGCGTGCCGTCGAAGGTGTCGACCCCCTTCGCGAAGGGTTCGAACCCGTGCGCCGCGATACGGCGGGGCTGCGGGTCTATGTGCTGCGGGGCGAACACACGCTGCTTGCCTGGTGTCGCGATACGGTGAGCACGTGGCGGCACGAGCTCTCCGAACGCATTCCGGCACAGCGACTGTCCGGCCTGCAGGTCGACTTCACACCGCTGCTCGGCGGGCGCAGGGTGAAGAAAGTGCGGATCTACGACCCCTGGCGGGACGAGTGGGTGCGCGCGTCCCGCCGTGCCGACGTATCGCTTCCGGACTTCACGCGCTCGGTGGTCGTCCGGATCGAATATTGAAGCGCAGGAGGGTGGATGATGAAAACGGACAAATAAATGATAAATCCGTTCTTTATATCCCTGTTCCGTCTTCCTAAATTTGTTGTAACGAAAATCCTGAAGCATAACCAAACCTATCAGCCTATGAAAGAAAAAGACGCTCCGACCTTTTCGATTTTGTGATCCGGCCCTCTCGGTGAACCTCAGTGCGGGCCTGTCCCGCGGCGGCGATTCTCCCCGCGGGACGCAATCAACCAACTACAACCTAAATACCTATGAAAATGAACCATTATTTGAATGTGCCGGGGCTCCTGCGCAGATTCGCGAAGATCGGGCTGGCTCTGCTGCTCGTCCTGTCGGTCGCTTTCGGCGCCGGTGCGCAGGACGTTTCCCCTGCCAGGGTCTCCGGGACGGTCGTCGACCAGCAGGGCATGCCGGTCGTCGGGGCCGGAGTGGTCGTCAGGGGAACCCAGACTGGCTCCGTGACCGACCTCGACGGGCGTTTCACGGTCATGGCGGCCAAGGATGCGACGTTGACAGTTTCATTTATCGGCTATACCACCCGGGAGGTGCCCGTAGGAACTCAGACCGATATCCGCATCGTGCTCGCGGAGAATGTCCAGAGCATCGACGATGTGGTGGTGGTCGGCTTCGGCACCCAGAAGAAGGAGACCGTCACCGGCGCCATCGGGCAGCTGTCGGGCAAGGAGCTGATGCGCTCCCCCGTGACCAATATTTCCAATGCCCTCGTTGGGCGTATCGCCGGTATGGCCGCCGTCCAGAAGACCGGCGAAGCCGGCTTCGAAGAGTCCACGATCCGCGTGCGCGGCGTGGGGACGTATGCCGGCGACCAGAACCCGCTGATCGTCATCGACGGCATCGTGCGCGACATGACGGCCTTCAACATGCTCGACCCGAACGATGTGGAGAACGTCAACGTGCTCAAGGATGCTTCTGCGACGGCCGTGTACGGCGTGCGCGGTGCCAACGGCGTCATCATCGTGACGACCAAACGCGGCCGCGAAGGCAACCTGAAAATTTCGTTCACGGCCAATGTCGGCTTCACCTCCCCGACGATCCTGCCCAGCCTGGTCAACTCCTACGATTATGCCGTGCTGCGCAACGAGGCGTTCGCCAACGACGGCAAGCCCGACGACATCAAGGTATTTTCGCAGGACGAACTGTGGAAATTCCGGCATAACCGCGACTATACGCCCTCCGAGGTCGAGGCGATGGGACACCTTTCGCCCGAACAGAAACAGGCGTTGCTCGACAGTCCCGCCATCTATTACGGCAGTACGGACTACATGAAGCGGATTTTCGACGCCGGGGTGTCGCCCCAGCAGCAGTACAGCGTCAATATCTCCGGTGGTACCGAAAAGGTGGCCTTCTTCACCTCGGTGGGGTATTCCAACCAGAAGAGCCTCACCAACGACTTCGGGTTCAGCGATGCGGCCTCCAACTCGGGCAGCCACAAGTATAACTTCCGCACCAACTTCGATTTCAACATCATCCCGCTCACCGAGATCAATGTTTCGCTCTCGGGGCAGGTGCGCGAGACGAAGATCATCACCGACCGCAACAGCAGCGTGGACATGTGGGGCCGTTACCGCGACCTGATGCTCAACATCTACGAAGCCCCGCCCTTCTCGGCGCCGGGCGTCTCCGACGGCCGCATCATCACCGATTATGCCGGCGGTACGATCATGGACAGCAACAAGGGCGCATGGGGCAAATCCCCGATCGCCTACATGCTCGAAAAGGCACAGGCGCGTATCAACCAGAGCAGCCTGAATACCTCGATCCGCATCCGCCACCGGATGGATTACCTCGTCGAAGGGCTTTCCGTACGCGGAGCGTTGTCGTATGACCATTATTTTACCAAGACGCTGCGCGTTGCGCCCAACCTGCCCGTCTATTCGATCACGCGCAACCCCGCCGATCCGGCCGAGCTGCTCTATTACGGCGGCGAACACAATGCCAAATCCTACGAGGAGACCGGCTGGGGCAAAAACCGCAAGGTCTATGTCGAGGCCGGCATCGACTTCAGCCGCGATTTCGGCAAGCACGCCGTCACGGCCATGGCGCTCGTCACCGGCGAACGCTACACCTCGCCCGGGCTGAAGTACAACGTCCCCCGCGGCTATTACGGTGTGGTGGGGCGTGTCACCTACGGTTACGACCAGCGTTACCTGGCCGAATTCAACATGGGTTACAACGGTTCCGAGAACTTCGCGCCCGGCAAGCGGTTCGGGTTTTTCCCGGCCGTTTCGGTAGGCTGGGTCGTGTCGAACGAACCCTACTTCCCGAAGAACGACATCCTCACGTGGCTCAAGTTCCGCGCCTCGTACGGGCAGACCGGCAACAGCGAGATCGGCGGCGACCGCTTCCTTTTCCTGCCCGGCACCTGGGGCAGCCACAGCTACGGCCCCTGGAACGGCACCCCGCTCGACGGGTATTTCTTCGGCTCGTCGAACGGTTCGGTCAATAACCCGGCCTTCCCCGGCAAATACGAACAGTCGACAGGCAACCCCGACGTCACGTGGGAGAAGAAGGAGTCGTACAACATCGCCGCCGAGGTGCGCATGTTCCGCGACCGGCTTTCGGTCACGGTCGACCTGTTCGAGGAGAAGCGCAACAACATCCTCACCAAACTGGGGGTCACGCCGGGCATCATCGGCCTGAGCGGCAGCGCCCTGCCGCCCGTGAACGTGGGGCGCATGAGCAACCGGGGTTACGAGATCCAGGTCTCGTGGCGCGACAACGTCGGAACGGATTTCTGGTATGAAGTGGGCGGACAGGTCTCCTATGCCGTCAACAAGATCGACTACAAGGCCGAACCCTCCTACATGTACGCCTGGATGAACGAAACGGGGTTCGCCTACGGACAGTACAAGGCCTATTACAACGAAGGCTTCTACAATACGCCCGAAGAGGTGGCCAACCACCCCTACAACGCCATCGACGGCAACCGTGTCCAGGGCGGCGACCTGCGTATCGTCGACGTCAACGGCGACGGCATCATCGACGACAAGGACATCACCCCGACGGGCTTCTCGAACGTCCCGCGCTTCGCGTTCAGCAGTAACCTGAGCTTCGGCTACAAGGGGTTCGAAATATCCGCGCTCCTTACCGGTTCGGCGCAGGGGACGTTCAACATGAACGGCTACCTCATCACGCCCTTCGCCCAGGGAAACGGTACGCCGCTGAGCTATATGAACGGCCGCTGGACGCCCGAACGCCATGCCGCCGGCAAGCATATCACCTTCCCGCGCATGTCCGTGAATATGGCCAACAGCCAGAACAACCAGAACAATGCCTTCTGGTTCCGTTCGACCGACCATATCAAGCTCAAGAACGTCGAGGTGGCCTATACGTTCCGGAACGCCCGCTGGATGCGCAAGGCGCATATCGGCTCGATCCGCGTATTCGTCAATGCCAACAACCTCTGTACCTGGGGCGGCAAAGACCTGGTCGACGGCATCGACCCCGAGCTGGTGCAGGACGGCAGTACGTCCGAAGGCATCATCTATCCGCTCACGCGCGTGTATAACTTCGGTTTCAACATCCAATTTTAAGTCGCAGCCTTATGAAAAAGACCATTTATACGCTTCTCGGCCTGTTGCTGGCGGCCGGCCTTACGTCCTGCCAGGACTGGTTCATCGAGAAGCCCGAAGTGACGGGCATGGATCAGGACGAGGTCTTCAGCACGGCCAAGAACGCCGAGGGGGCGATCGCCGAGGCCTACGCCACGATCCTCTCCTCGGGATTACCCGTACTGGTGTGGAACAACTCCCCGATCATGCCCTACGAGACGACCGAAGCCATCATGGGCGGCGAAGACCTTTGCCGCCTGACATGGGGATACATGGATAAGCAGGTCGTGGCGGGCATGCTGGCCAACAACGAGAATAACGGCGCCGGTTATACCGACGACTATTTCCCCAACAACTACGCCTACATCCGCAAGGCGTGGCTCGTGTACGAGAACATCGACAAGGTCGCCGACATGTCCGACCGCGACAAAGCCATCGTCAAGGCCGAAATGCAGGTGCTGGTGGCTTTCCGCTACGTGGAGATGCTCAAACGCTACGGCGGTGTGCCGCTGGTCGAATCGACGCTCACCACGGTCGACGTGCGCCCCGCTCCACCGTGCAGCAAACCCTTGACTTCATCGTCGGGCTGTGCGACGCGGCCGCCGCGACACTCGAAGGTGTGCGCTGGCCGGCCGACTGGCTGGGGCGCGTGAACAAGGGTGTGGCGCTGGCCGTCAAGGCCGAGGCGCTGATGTATGCCGCCCGTCCCCTCTTCAATGCCGACGCCCCTTACATGCAGATGGCCGACCCCGCGAACAATGAGATGATCTGGCTCGGGGGCTACGATGCCAAGCGCTGGGAAACGGCGCGCCTGGCCAATCAGGAGGTGATCGACTGGGGCAAGGCCAACGGCTTCGAGCTGATCGACACGGGCGACCCCATCAAGGATTACGGCACGGCCGTCGGCACGCCGTCGAACCGCGAGGTGCTGCTGGCCTACAAGCAGCAGCGCGAGGCTGACGACAACGGTATCTACAAGAACTACACCTTCATGCCGACCCACACCGGCCACGACCTGGGGCAGTACCGCGGCACCGGCTACGGTCAGCTCTGCCAGTACCGCAAGGCCGATGGTACGGATCAGACGTGGGCGGGCGTGGACGACTGGCGCCCGGCCGGCGAATACCGCGACAAGGCCGAAGAGTTGGAACCCCGTGCGCAGGCATCGCTCTATTTCTACGGCGTCAACCCCAAGAACAATACCGGCAACAGCCGTTGGGATCTGTACCAGAACTGGCAGCTCGAATACAAGTGGCAGGACGGCTGTGCCAAGAACATCAAGTTCTGGTACGAAGCCGGTTCGCGCGAATGGTTCGAATTCCCGATCTACCGCATGGCGGAGTTTTACCTCAATATCGCCGAGGCCTACAACGAGGAAGGGCAACCCGACCATGGCGCTGCGCTACCTGAACGACATCCGCAGGCGCGGAGGCATCCCCGACGAAACGCAGACCGACCGGGTGGGGCTGCGGCGGAGCATCCACCGCGAATGGGCCGTGGAATTCTACGTGGAGAACCAGTGGTATCCCCACGCCCGCCACTGGAAGCAGGGGGCGTCGATGGTCGGCGGGGCCAAGTACAAGTTCGAGTTCTCGCAGGCCGCCGGCGTGTCGTGGAACCCCCGCAAACCCGAGGAGTTCGCCAATTACACGCGCAAGCCCTCCTATGTCCCCGAATACACGTGGCACGAGCGCATGTCCCTTTCGCCCTTTACGCTCAGCGAGGTGAATAAGGGCTATCTGGTGCAGAACCCCGGATATTGATCCGCCCATACACAATCGTTTACCGAAAAAATCAGAATTACATGAATCCCAACCATATGAAAAGTGTGTTTCTCGGAGGCGCGGCACTCGCGGTTCTGGCCGTCGGTGGTGCCGGCCCGGTTTCCGCCCGGGATACCGCGGCTGCGGAACAGCCCGACAGTGCGGCCCTGGAATATGTGATCCCCGGGACATCGGCCCGCACGAAGGCAATGCTGGTCACTTCGTCCGTCTCTTCCGTGACGGGAGACGAGGTATCCATCCCCTCGGCCAATATCAACAACATGCTTTACGGACGTATCCCGGGGCTGGTCGTGTCGCAGACCAACGGGGAACCTGGCTACGATGCGGCTGCGCTCGGTATCCGCGGCGTGGCGACCTACAACAACTCGTCGCTGCCGGTCTATGTCGACGGCTTCCAGACCAATATGGCTTATTTCCAGTTTCTCTCGCCTGCCGAGATCGACCGGATCGAGGTGCTGAAGGATGCCGCGGCGCTGGCTCCCTTCGGCATGAGGGGCGCCAACGGCGTGATTTGGGTCACGACCAAGCGCGGTCGTATCGGCCGCCCGCGCGTCACGGTCAATGTCCGGGGCGGCGTGCAGCAGCCCATGAACCTCCAGAAACCGTTGCGTACGGGCGACTATACCCGGCTTTACAACGAGGCGCTGAGCAACGACAACGGCAACGTTTGGACACCCTATTACACGGCCGACCAGGTCGCCCGACTGCCCGACGTGGACTGGTACCGCGAGGTCACCAAGAAGGCCACGCCCTATACCGATGCCGACGTGTCGGTCTCGGGCGGCGACAAGACCGTACGCTATTTCGTGCTGTTCGGCTACATGGGGCAGCGGGGAATCTACGACACCCCGACCAACGATACGCTGGCCAACGCAGGCATCGACCGCTACAATATCCGCACGAACCTCGATATGAACCTCTTCGGTTTCCTGGAGGCCAAGGTCGATGTCGGGGGCCGGATCGAAGACCGCCGTTACCCCAACCGCGCCGCGGGCGACCTGTGGAACGACCTTGCCAAATACCCCGGCTCGGTTTATCCCGTGCGCAACCCCGACGGGACGTGGACGGGTACCCCGATCTACAATTTCAACCCCCTGGCCTCGATCAAGGCGCTGGGGCGCAACTCCACGCACGACCGTACCCTGCAGGCCAATTTCCAGCTCAAGGAGCGGCTCGACTTCCTCGTGGAGGGGCTCTACCTTTCGGAGGCGATGTCGCTGAGCAGCTGGACGCGCGACGGCGCGAGCAACACGCGCAACTATTCGCGCTGGCTCGACGGGGTGCAGCAGACCACCGATAACGACACCCCCTATACCCGTGGCGAGGACAGCGGCCAGAACCAGTGGACGTGGCAGCACTACAATGCCACGGTCGGCTACGACGGCACGTTCGGGCGGCATGTGGTCTCCGCCTCGGCCGGGATACTCTACAATATCTACAAGACAGACTTTTCGCAGAACGGCGCTGCCGGCAAGATGGTCGAATACCGTCACATGACCGTCAACGGGGCGGTCAACTATGCCTATGACGACCGCTATGTGGCGACCTTCTCCTTCGCCGCCGACGGTTCGGACAATTACAGGCCCGGCAACCGCTGGGGGTTCTATCCCTCGCTCGGCCTTGGCTGGATCGTCTCCCGCGAGCGTTTCCTGCGGGACAGCCGCATGGTCGATCTGCTCAAGCTTAGGGCTTCGGTCGGTAAGAACGGCTGGGATCCGATGGGCGAGATGCGTTACCTCTGGGAGGGCTACTATACCGGCCGCGGCGGCCTCAATACGGGAAACTCCGAGCACACGTGGCACGGGGAACGGCGCTGTCCTACCTCCCGAACCCCGATGTTTTTGCCGAAAAGAGCCTGAAGTACGACGCCGGCATCGACCTGCGCCTGTGGAACAGGTTGTCCCTGAACGTTGACCTGTTCCTCGAAAAAAGATCGGGCATCGTGACTCAGGACTGGATGATCCCCGGTGCCTCGGGCGTGGACAATCCGCCTTACCGCAACATCGGCAGGATGACTAACAAGGGCTTCGAAGTCCAGCTTTCCTGGGCCGACCGCATAGGCGATTTCAATTACGCGCTCACGGGCATGGCCTCGTATAACAGCAACAAGGTCGACTATATGGCCGAGGTCGTGACCGTGCCGACCGCGGCACGCACGGGACGGCGGCTCGACGCCCTGTTCGGATATGTGGCCGACGGGTTCTACGACTGGGACGATTTCGACGTCGGCGGCGAACTCAGGGAGGGGCTTCCCAAGCCTACGTTCGGTGCCGTGCAGCCCGGCGACATCAAGTATAAGAACCTGAACGGCGATACGGTCATCGACGAGAACGACCAGACGGCCATCGGCGACTCGTACCTGCCCAAGTTGCAGTACTCGTTCTCGCTGGCGGCATCCTACAAGGGGTTCGACCTCTTCGCCCTCTTCCAGGGGGCGGCCGGCCGTGACGTGAACCTGCTCGATGCGCCCTTGCAGAACGTGGCGTTCCGCGACAACGGCAACGTCTACGGGATTGCCGAAGGCCGCTGGGCCTACTATCCCGAACAGGGCATCGACACGCGGGCTACGGCCACCTATCCGCGCCTTTCGTTGCAGGACAACAGCAACAACTACCGCAATTCGACACTCTGGAAGCGCAGCGGCGACTTCCTCAAGCTGCGCAACGTGGAACTGGGATACACTTTCGCGCAGCCGTCGCTGAGCAAGGCCGGCATCTCGAAGATCCGCATCTACCTGAGCGGTGTCAACCTGCTGACCGTCAGCAGGCTGATGCGCGACTACGACATCGACCCCGAAATCCTTTCCGGCCACCCGGCGCTGAAATCCTACAACCTCGGACTGACCGTAACCTTCTAAACACGACTGCCATGATACGAAAAAATATGAGAATCCTTTTCGCGGGCGCCCTCCTCTGTTCGCTGTCCCTGGCGGGATGCGATGCGCTCGACACCAAGGAAGACCTGAACCTGACGGACGAGATGATGGCCACGCGCCGTTACCAGATGTTCGACTGGGGCTACCGCGTTTACGAACACATCCCCTACGGGTTCACGGCGATCGACGGCAACCTCTTCGCAGCCGTTTCCGACGAGGCGCAATACGTGACCACGTTCAGTTCCACGCAGCGGTTCAACGAAGGCAGCTGGAGCGCCTATTACAACCCCGACGATTGCTATACGAGCTATTACAACGGCATCTATGCGGCGCACGACTACCTCGATAAGTCTGTGGATTACAGGTATATCCTCGGTATGCACCGCGACACGCTCACTTCGAACGGCCTGGACAGCTACCGCCGCGACATCGTCGACGTGCAGCGGCTGCGCGCCGAGGCGCATGTGCTGAAAGCCTATTATTATTTCGAGCTTGCCAAGCGTTACGGTGGGGTACCCCTCATCGACCGCGTGTATGCCGACCAGAAGGAGGCCAACCTTCCGCGCGGCACGTTCGACGAGGTGGTCGGCCTCATCCTGCGCGAGATCGAGGGGGTGCGCAACGAACTGGTCGTCGACTGGCGGGCCGAGAACCTCGAGGAGAAGTCGGGCCGGATCACCCGCGGCGCGGCGCTGGCCCTCAAGTCGAGGGTGTTGCTCTATGCCGCCAGCCCGCAGTTCAATCCCTCGGGCGAAAAGTCCAAGTGGGCTGCCGCTGCCGCTGCGGCCTTCGAAGTGATCAACATGGGCATCTATTCCCTGCATCCCGATTACGGCGGGCTGTTCGTCGCCGAAACCTCTACGACCAGCCCCGAGACCATCTGGGCGGTGCGTATGGGGGCGACCAACGAGTTCGAACGCAAGAATTACCCCATCGGCACGCAGGGCGGCGGTACGGGTATCTGCCCTTCGCAGAACCTCGTGGAAGCCTATGAATCTACGGGGGAGGATACGGGCGATGCCTATGCCGGCCTCGACCCGCGCTTCTACGCCACCGTCCTGCGCAATGGCGATACGTGGAACGGGCGCACGCTCGAAATCTATGCGGGCGGCGCCGACGACCCCGCCCGGCAGAACGCTTCGCCCACGGGGTATTACCTGCGCAAGTTCCTGAACGAGAACCTGAACCTCACCAACGACGACAAACGGCTTCGCAGCTGGATCGTTTTCCGCTATGCCGAAATATTGCTTAATTTTGCCGAGGCGATGAACGAAGCCTACGGCCCGGACGACGCCCACGGCTACGGGATGAGTGCGCGTGACGCCGTGGATGCCGTGCGTGCCCGTTCCGGGGTGGGGATGCCCCCGGTCGATGTCGACCCGGGCGATGCGGCCGCCATGCGCACGGCCATCAAACACGAACGCCGCATCGAGCTGGCCTTCGAAGACCATCGCTACTGGGATCTCCGGCGCTGGGACGATGCCGGGACGGTGCTCAACCGGCCCCTGCGCGGCGTGAAGGTGACCCGCAGCGGCGACGGCTTTGCCTACACGCCGTTCGAAGTGGCCAAACGCATCTTCGATGCCCCGAAGATGAACCTTTATCCGATCCCGCAGGCCGAAATCGTAAAATCGGGCGGGGTACTCGACCAGAATCCGGGTTGGTAGACCGAAAAATATCGAACTATGAAAAAGATTGTTATATTCTTTTCTGTGCTGCTCCTCGCATGCGGCGCAGCCTCATGCCAGAAAGCCGACAGCGAAAGGCCCTGGGGCAGTGCGGTGATCTATATGCCGCAGGCCGGTTACACCCCTTATGCCGTGCCCAACGGCGGGACGGCGCAGCAGTCCAACAAGAATTACCGCATCGACGCGCAGGCGGGGAAGGTGCACATTTTCCTGGGCATCTACCGCGCCGGGCTGGCCGAGTTGCAGGCCTATACGGTCAGCGTCTCCGTGGGCAGCACTCCCCTGGACGGGACTGTGTTGCTGCCGGGCCGGGCATACACGCTGCCTTCCTCGGTGAGCTGCCCCGACGGGAAACGCGATGCGACTTTTTTCCTCACGGTCGACATCGCCTATCTGAAGGCGAATGCCGACAAGGATTTTTCCCTGCCGGTCACCATATCCGACCCGACGCGTTATGCGCTCAACGACAAGCTCACAACGACGCAGGTGCGTATCGACACGTCGGAGCTGCTCTCGAAGGAGGGGCTGTAACCCGGCTTTGCCGCCACACCGGCACGGGGTCGCCTCCGGCGGCCCCGACTGCCGTTTTGTTCCCGGCTGTCGCCTGAAATCGTTTTTTATGAGGAAATTATTTGCGTTCCTGTTTTTTGCGCTCTTTCTTGCGCCTGCGCCCCTTGGCGCCCGGTCTTTCTCCCGCGGGCGCATCGTCGTGCATCCCGGCGGGCGTTACCTGCAATATGCCGACGGCAGGCCGTTCTTCTATCTGGGCGACACGGCGTGGGAGCTGTTCCACCGTACGACGCGCGAAGAGGCGCGCCTCTATCTCGAAGACCGCGCCCGGAAAGGGTTCACGGTCATACAGGCCGTCTGCCTCGCGGAACGTGACGGGCTGCGTGTCCCCAATGCCTACGGCGACCTGCCGTTTGCCGATGCGGGGTTCACCCGGCCCAACGAGCGTTATTTCGCGTATGTGGACGAAGTGGTCGCCATGGCCGACTCGCTGGGGCTGGTCATCGGCCTGCTGCCCGCATGGGGCGACAAGTTCTGCCTCAAATGGGGCCCCGGGCCCGAGATCTTCACAACGGGGGGGCGTGCCGAGGCTTTCGGGCGCTATCTGGGGGAGCGTTACCGCACCCGGCGGAATATCATCTGGATACTGGGCGGCGACCGTCCTCCCGAAGGGCGTGAACTGATATTGCGGGCCTTCGCCCGCGGCATCGCCTGCGGTGTCGCCGGCCGCGAGGATTATTCGGCCTGCCTGATTACCTACCATCCGTGGGGGAAATCCTCTTCGGGCGACTGGCTGCACGACGAGCCGTGGCTCGCGTTCAACATGCAGCAGAACGGCCATGCCTACGATTTCGACCTTTGGGAGCGCATCGCCCGCGATTATGCCCGGCGGCCCGTCAAACCCGTGCTGGACGGGGAGCCGATCTACGAGGAACATCCGATCGACTTCGACCGGGAAAAATACGGCACTTCCGAAGCCCTGCATGTGCGGCGGGCGTTCTACCACGAGGTCTTTTCCGGGGCCTGCGGACATACCTACGGCTGCCATGCCGTATGGCAGATGTGGGAACCCGGCCGGTATGCGCCTGTCACGGGGCCCGTGCGGAGCTGGCGCGAATCCCTGTCGCTGCCCGGGGCTTATCAGGTGTGCTATGGGCGGGAACTTATCGAGAGCCGTCCGTTTTTCCGCCGTATTCCCGATCAGGGCGTTATCGCCGGGGATGCTGGCTGGGGGCACGGGCGTTGTACGGCTACCCGCGACAGCCTCGGCACCTATGCCATGGTCTATTCCGAGAGCGGACGGCCGTTTGCCGTCGACCTGGGACGGGTTTCCGGGAAGCGGATCGTGGCCTGGTGGTACGATGTCGCAGCGGGCGCCCGCTGCGGATCGGGAATTCCGCCGCCGGGATGCCGGTGCGACGATGACCTTCACGCCCCCGACTTGCGGCAAGGGGAACGATTGGGTACTGGTGCTCGACGATGCGCGCATGAAATATCCGCCGCCCGGGAGATGCCCGGAAGCCCGCTCCGGGGCTGCCGGGTAAGTCCGCCTCCCGGGCGTTTTTATCCGGCGGTGTACAAGGTTTCCTGCCTGAGCGGATCATGTCCCCGCTCCGGGCGCTCTTTGCCTGTTAAAACAAAACACCCCGCACGAAGCCGTGCGGGGTGTGCCTATTAGGGGTGCTTCCCCTACTTGGTCAGGTATTTACCCTGCTTCTTGAGGGCGTTGTATACCGAGCCGGCCCAATAGTTGCGCAGGCCGAACCCGCCGGGCTTGCCGGCCATGTCCATCTGGAGGATGACCTCCTGCGTGGCGGGATCGAACAGCACGGCCGTGTAGTACCCGATGCCGTTGCCCTTGTCGAGCGTCGTGGCTATCAACACCAGTCCCTTGTTCCCCGAGCCGTTGTCGTAGCGGGCGAGGATTCCGGGGAGCTGCGCTGCGATGTCGGCCTTCGTGCTGCGGGGCGTGAACTGCTCGGCGGCCAGGCCGCCCAACGCCTCGTTGGCCTGTTCGACACTGGTCGAGAGGATGTCGATGCCGGTGAATCCGGCCACGTCGTATTTCTTGGGTTCGCTGAGGAAGAGCCGGTTGATGGCCTCGAACGCCTTGATGAACTCGGCCGGCTGCTCGTTGGCCCCGATGACGCTCACGCAGCTGTAATCCACGCCGTAGAAGTCGGCCGCCATTTTCGTCTTTTCCCTTCTGTGCGAAACCGCCGACGGCGATCAGGCACAGGGCTATGCTCAGTAATTTTTTCATGGTTGGGTTTTATTTGGTTTGTTCGCGTAAATCTACGAATTTTATTTGTTTCCGGCTCATTTGGGGCATCTGTTTTTTCGCAATGTACTCCACCGGTTCGAAGACCACCTCGGGTGCTACGCGCACTTTCGAGCGGAACGTGTCCTTGATCTCCTTCTCGAACGCCTCGTCGCGGCGCGTGCTGCCGATTCGCAGCACGATCTGGTCGGTGCCGAGGCTTCCGGTGAATACCTCGATGATGTAGTTGTTCACGCCGGGGATGTTCTCCAGCACGTCGTACAGCGCGGGCGGGTAGAGCGTCGTGCCCTTGAATTTGATCATCTGCCCCCGGCGCCCGATCACCGACGAGAGGCGCATCGTCGTGCGGCCGCAGGCGCAGCGTCCCGTGCGGACGATGCAGATGTCGCCCGTCTTGAAGCGCAGCAGCGGCATGCCCCGCACGCCGAGCGTCGTGATTACCACCTCGCCCTCCTCGCCCTCGGGCACGGGGTTGTTCTGCTCGTCGAGCAGCTCCACCAGGAGCATGTCGGCCGGGACATGCCCGCCGCAGTGGTGCCCGCATTCGGTGATCGAGGTCTGCATCTCGGTCGAGGCGTAAGTCGAGAAGAGCTCCAGTTCGGGCCACAGCTCGGTGATTTTCGCCCCCAGCGTGTTGTTGCTGAAGTCGGTGTCGCGCAGCGCCTCGCCGATGCAGATCGCACGGCGCAGCGACGAGCGGCGGTAGTCGATGCCGTGCTCCTGCGCATAGCCGACGAGTTTTATCAGGAACGACGGCACGACGATGCAGCCCGTGGGGCCGATGCGCCGGATGGTGTCCCATTGCAGTTCGGGGATGCCGTTCCCCACGCGGATCACGCCGCATCCCAGCTCTCGGGCTCCCATGAAGTAAGCCAGCCCGGCCATGAAGCGGCGGTCGATGGTTGTCATCAGCTGCAGGATGTCCTCCCCGGTGCATCCCGCCGTGGTGAACGACACGGCCTCGTTGTAGGCCAGCCGGGCCAGGTCTTCTTCCGTGAGGGCGAACGTCACCGGGTCGCCGAGGGTTCCCGACGTGGTCACGTAGTCGATGATGCGGTTGCGGGGTACGCAGACGAACTCCCCGGGGTGGAGTTGCAGATCCGTTTTGGTGGTTACGGGCAGGTGCCGCAGGTCGTCCGCCGTGCGGATGTCGCCCGGCTGCATGCCGCAGCCGTCGAACATGCGCCGGTAGTAAGGCGAATTTTCATAGAGGTAGGCGACCTCTTCGCGCAGGCGCTCCTCTTGGAACGCCGCGATCGCATCGGCCGATGCGAATTGTATCTGCGGGTTTCGTATCATGGCTTGCATTCCGATTTGAGTCTTTTTATCGCCAGGAGTTCGTCCTTGCGGGGAACCCCTGCCTCCAGCGCCTTGCCGAAGCTCTGTGCCGCGCGCTCGTCGTCGCCCTGCGAGAGGTAGTATTCCCCCAGCAGTTTCCAGGTGTGGAAATTCTGCGGGTTGGTTCGGGCGAAGGTTTCAATCAATTCCCCGTCGGCCTTGCCCCCTGCCTTCATCGCCCGGCGGATTCGGGCGCCGAGTTGGCGGTATGCGACCACGCGCGGGTAGTCTCGGGCCAGGTAGGCCGTGTCGGAGGGTATCTCCTGCGCCGAGTCGTAGAGCTCAGCGGCGGGGTTGGGGTTGCGCAGGATCGCCCCGAGGTCGTAGCAGACAAAGGCGCCGCCCTGCCACGGCGAGGTCGAGACCCACATTTGCAGGGTTGCCGGTTTGAATATGACCGAGTGGTGGGCGATCGACTGGTTCACCGAACAGTCGTTTCCGACGCCGATGTCCGCGCCGCCCTTGCCGCGCTGGTCGCGCAGCATGGCGGCCGCTGCCGGGACGCCGAGGGGCGTATTCGCCGTCATGAGCTCTTCGAGCCGGGCGAAGCGATGGGGGCTGTCGGTCATGGCGATATTCTCGCGGTTGTCCCCGTCGTCGGCGAACGCCTCCGACTGGTAGTGGTTCGTGCATATGAGGTACTCCCCGTCGCCCTCGTAGAGCACGGTTCGGCGGGGCGTTTTCTCGATGATCGCCGCCCTCCCGTCGCGTGCCGAGGCCACGAGCAGCGATTCGCTGACGAAGGTGTCGCGGCGGCGGGCGATCTCCAGCGCCTCTGCGATGGTCGCCGCATGTTGCAGGATCTCGCGCGCGAGGATCGAGATGGGTGTCGCCGATGCCAGCGGCATGGGCCCTTTCGCGGCATTGATCGTCACGGTCAGCCCTTCGGAGTTCATGCCCGACAGCACGCCGATCATCCCCGCCCAGCCGATGCTGGCGAAGGGATGGCCCGCCTGCGGACGGCAGAAGGTGACGATTTTGTGGCGGGCGAAGTCGTCGCCCATATAGAAATCGAAGTTGCGCCCGACGACCGGTTTCCCGTCGTCGCTCGCACCGCCCCATGCCGCGAACGAACTGCATCCCACGAGCATGTACTGGCTCATGGCGTGCCCGATGTCGTGCGCCGCGTGGTAGTTGAGCTGGCGTTCGTAGGGGGTGCCGATGGCGTCGAAGTCGTGCGAGCAGTAAAGCGACCGGGCGTATATCTCGCGCCGGTACTCCTCGGGGACGTGCCGCCCCAGGTTGCGGTTGAATATCCGGATCATGCCGCCCAGGAATTTCAGGTAGCCCTCCGAGGGGATGAATTCGCGGATTCGGTCTACGAAAACCTGTTCCTGGTAGTGCATCAGCCCTGCGGTGAGGGCGCCTGCCGCCGCCCCCGACTCTTCGGGCGACCCGGCGGTGTAGAGCTCCCAGAGTCCGTGGGGGTTGCGGCGCAGGAAACTGCCGTGGCATACGGCGTAGCCGCCGTGGTCTGTGACGCGGTAGGCTGCGGTATCGATCGTCACCGCGGGCTGCTCCATGTCTGCCGTCAGGTAAAGGCCGCAGAGGAATGCCGCCGGCAGGACGAGGATCGCCGCCAGTGCGGCGAGTGTGTATTTGAGGAGGCGTTTCATGCGTTGGCGATCTTTTTTGCGAGGTATTCCGTGCCCACTATTTCCGAGCAGGTCGCCGCAGCCGACAGCGTGACGCCGATTGCGCCGTGTACCGTGAGGTTCTGCCCCGTGAGCAGCAGGTTGTCGAATTTGGTGCGGGCCGGGATGTGCGACGCCATGATGCTGCGCCAGTCTTTCAGCAGCCCGTATGCCGCGCCGTGCGGTGCGCCGGTGTAGTGGCGGTAGGTGAGCGGCGTGGCGGCATACGTATGGGCGATGGCATCCCTCAGTTCCGGAAGGCGGGCGCAGGCGAAATCGACCGTCGCCTGCGTCATGGCGGCCTTCAGCGCCGTGTAGGCTTCGGGGCGGCGTCCCGGGGCGGAGCCTTCCCACGCCTCCCAGGGGCGGGTGGCGACGGGCGTCATCAGCGTTACGACGTCGCACCATGCCGGGTCGCCGTCCGGAGCCTGTGCACTGAGCAGCACCATCCCCGGCCGCATGGCTTCCAGGTCGAAAAGCGTCTTCCAGACATCTTTCCCGGCGAAGTAATAGAGGTTCCGGTTGAGGTACGGGATCCGCCCCGGCTTCAGCAGCAGGTATGCCGAGAAGAGCCCGTACGAGTCGGGCAGGCTGCCTATCCGTTCCCGGAATGCCTTGCGGATGACGGGCGTCGGGCCTATCAGGCGGAATGTCTCCGCGGGATGGATGGCCGAGATGACGGTTTTTGCCCGCAGCATCCGCCCGTCGGCCAGCTCCACGCCCGTGATGCGCCGCCCTTCGGTGTGCAGGGCTACGACGCGGCTCCGCACCAGCATCGTCCCTCCGTGCTCGCGGATCTTCGCCGCCAGTGCGTCGGCGATCTGCTGCGTCCCGCCCGTAAAGCGGCAGGCGCCCTCGATGTTCGAGTGGTTTACCATCGCGTGGTGGTAGAGCGTCGAACTTTCGCGCACGCCTCCGTAGAGGGGGTTCGTCCCCGCGAGGACATTGCGCAGCAGCGGGTCTGCGACGCATTCGCCGATGAATCCGGCCGCCGGTGCCCCGAGGTATTTCGTTCCCCCGTCCGACAACCGCCCCGTGCGGTGCACCCCGATACCGATGCTGCCGCCGATTTCGCGCAGCTTCGCGCAGTAGCGGCCGAGCCCCGCCTTTTCGTGCGGGAACCATTCCCCGAGGTGCTTTTCGAAGGCTTCGTAACCGTGCATGTAGGCGTAGTCGCCCGCTCCGGGCAGCGACACGACGTCGAATGCCTCGTCGAGCGGCCGCAGGCGCAGTGAGCCGAGGATGCCGAAATATTCGAAGTAACGGCGCATGATGCCGCCGGCCTGCATGCTGCCGATGTAGTGCATGCCCGTGTCGATCGCATGTCCCCGCCGGGAGAACGATTGCAGGCAGCCTCCGGGCAGGGCCGCCTGTTCCGCGACGCAGACTCCCATCCCTTCGCGGGCGAGCATGGCGCCGCACTCCAGGCCTCCGAGGCCGCTGCCGATGACGATTATGTCGAACTGCCCCTCCATGTCACTCCTCCTTTCGGCCCTCAGTTTCCCGCCGGGTCAGTATGTATACCGTATTCGACGTGCGCGTGTCCTTGTGCGCGGCGTGTATCTCCATGCCCAGTTCGCGGGCGATCCGGGCCAGCTCGGGCGTCGAGGTGAAATGCAGCCCGCCGTCGGTCTTGTTGAACCCCACGATCTTCGTCGACCACACCTCGGTCATCGCCGTGGCCTTGTGCCGCTCGGCCTTGCCGCTGTCGCCGTCGCGGATGATGATCCGTCCGCCTGCGTTGAGCCGTGCCGCGCAGCGCCCGATGAGCGCCCGTTGTTCTTCGGGGCGCATGTAGTGCAGCACGTCGACCAGCAGGAAGGCGTCTGCCCCGGGCAGCTCCGCCGTGCGCAGGTCGGCGTGGATGAACTCGATGCCCGGCCGCCGCAGGAAGCTCTGTCCGGCCGTCTCGACCTTTTCCGCATCGTAGTCCATGCCGACGACCCGCCGCCGCTCGCAGAGCATGGCGAGCATGTAGCTCAGGGGGCCGTATCCGCACCCGAGGTCTACGACCGCCGCATCGCGCGGCACGATGCGGTCGAACAGCTCGTAGCTCCGCTCCAGCCGCACCTTGACGCGCATGTACCACTCCAGCACGGGGCCCTTGTAGGTGTAACTCTTGATGAGCATGTCGCGGAAATAGGGGTTGCACGGCCTGTTGTAGGTTTCGTACAGCCCGAGGTACTCCCGGCGCATCAGGCGGCAGGCGGCCTTGGCCTGCGCCGAGCAGTTCGCGGGGTCGGCGGCAGCCATGCGCGGCAGCACGCGGCTTACCACCAGCCCGTGTTTGATATAGATGGGCTGCCTTTTCGACGAGATCATGCCGTTGCCGTAGAGGCAGATCGGCAGGATGTCCAGCCCCAGTTCCCCGGCCAGGTAGAAAGCCCCTTTGTGGAAGCGTCCGATCTTCCCGTCCGCCGAGCGCGTCCCCTCGGGGAAGACGATCACGCTGTACCCTTCGGCCACTTTCTGCGCCAGTGCCGGGGCGAGGCGTTCGTATCCGTCCGCCGCGTGGTAGAACCCCAGGTAGCGGACGATACGCCCGAATACCGGCGAACGCCATACCCAGCCGTTGGTCACCATCACGGCCTTGGGGCAGATGCTCAGCAGCACCAGGATGTCGATGAACGACTGGTGGTTGGCGATCACGACCGCCGGTTTTTCGAACCGTTCGCCCGGCTCGTTCAGGCGTATGGTCTTCGTCGTGACCATCGCCCGCAGGAATCCCCGCGTCATATGGTGGATCGACCACTGCACGATGCGCTGTTTGCGGCGGCGTGCCATCGGCAGCGGCCAAAGCGTGAAGATCAGCGCCTGCAACAACTGGCAGCCCGTCACGAACAACCCGAATGCGTAGGCCGTGTTCACGAGGCTCCCCAGCGTGTAGGGCGCCCCGCCCTTTTCGGTCTGCGAGGTGATCAGCATCCGGAACAGCACGGGTTGTATCGTGTAGGAGACCAGCACCACGGCGACGATGCCGAACAGGGAGATCGTCGCCAGCGAGTGCAGTGCCGGATGGCGTGCGAAGATCAGCGCCCCGAGCCCCACCACGACGGTGAAGGCCGAAAAGAAGATGGCCGTCTTGTGCGTGTCGAGCATCTTGCGCCTGGTCTTGTATTCGCTCAGCAGCCCGTCCATGATGAAGATGCTGAAGTCGTCGCCGATGCCGAAGATGAAGGTCGAGAGGATGATCGTCACGATGTTGAATTCCACGCCGAACATCGCCATCAGTCCCAGGATGATGACCCAGCTGATGCCCATCGGCAGCAGCGACATCAGCGTAAGCTCGATACGCCCGTAGCAGAGGAATAGCGCCACGGTGACCAGTATCGACGAGATCGAGAGTATCAGGTAGAAGTTGCGGTTCACGCTCCGCGCCATTTTCCCGGCGTAGAACGCCCGGTCGGCGACCACGATGTCGTCCGCCGCCGAGAACACGGCGTAAACCTCGTGCTTGCAGCTGTCGGGCAATGTCACATGGCTCAGGAATATGGGTGTCGCGCCGTGCCCGTCGATCCATTCGCGGAATACTTCCCGTGCCGCCGGGGACGAGTAGTCGAGTTTCGTGTACTCCCTTCCGGCCAGTTCCAGTGCGCCGTCGAAGGCCCCTTCGGCGAATCCGTAGCGCCTTTCGCCCTCCCGGATCCCTGCGCGCAGCACTTCGCGGCGCTGCGGCGTCCAGAACTTTCGCCAGCGCTCCAGCCTCAGCAGCTGCTCGGCGCTGTCCACCACGAACGAAGTCACCCCGGCATGGGAGTCGATCTTCCCGGCCTGTTTCAGCGAGTCGAGCTGCCGTCCCAGGCGCAGGTAGCTGTCCACGGCTTCGGCCGGGGTGTCGGCCGCCGTGAGGAAGAGCACCTTCGAACGTTCCCGGTCGTCGTCCATCAGGCGGCCCAGACGCTCCTCGGCCTGCGCCAGATGGGGTGCGTTGTAGTTCAGGTGCATCATGTCGCTGTCGAAGCCGATGCGGTTGAAGAAGAAGAGGCATATCGCCGTGAGCCCGAGGATCGCCGCCACCAGCATGCGGTTGCGGTCGGGACGCATTCCCGTGAGCCGCTCCACGCCTTCCAGCACGGCCGACCCCCCCCCGCGATCCTCCTTACGGATCAGGTGTGGCAGCAGGACGAGGCTGAACAGCGTCGTTCCGACCAGTGTCAGCGAAGCGAAGAGCCCGAAGTCGCGCAGCAGCTGCGAGTCGGTGAAAAGCAGCCCGGCGAAGGCGCCGATGGTCGTTATGCTGCCGATGGTCAGCGGGTAGGCCAGGTCGCGGATGATCTGCCGCGGGTCGTGGCAGTGGTTGGCATGGCAGAGGATGTGTATCGAGTAGCTCAGTGCGATGCCCATGACGACGGTTCCTGCCCCGACGGCTATGGCCGAGATCGTGTGGCACACGAGCGACATGACCGCCAGCGCCAGCAATCCGCCCAGCGCCACGGGGATCAGGGCCAGCAGCACCGACAGCTTGTTGCGGAACGAGAGGGTGATGAACACCACGATGACGAGGATGGCGATGTTCAGCGTCAGCATCATGTCGTGCTTGATCTGCCGCGCGTTGTATGCGGCCACGGCCGGGGCGCCGAAGTAGTCGGCCGAGATGCCCCGGGCGGCGTACTCGGCGTTCAGGCCGGCCAGCACCGCTTCGATCCGCTCCACCAGCCGGTCGCCGATGCCCGTGTCGCTGCTCTCGTACCGGGGCGAGATGAAGACCATCAGCGTCGTCATGTCCTTCGAGAAGAGGTAGTCGTCGAAGAGCGTGTAATTGCCCCCGATATTCAGCTCCTGTAATTTTCCCAGTGCCCCGAACGACAGCCCCAGCGGGTCGTCGTAGATGTATTCGTCGATAAACCCCCCGACGGGCGACAGCAGCCTGCGGTAGTTGCTCTCCATCGCGCGCGCGATGCCCTGCCGCGTGAGGAGCGTGTCCATGCGGGCATAGTCCGCCTCGGTGAGCAGCAGCGGCAGGTGCCCTTGCAGGAACGCCCGCATGTCGTCCACCAGCTCGCTGCCGAACGAAGCCTCGGCCTGTGCCCAGCGGTGGAAAAGCGTATCGGCTTCGAGCAGTTCCACCAGCCGGTCGGCGCAGGCCATCATCCCCTCCGCCGTGGCTCCCGTGCCTTCTGCACCTTCCCGGGCATTTATCATCACGGCGATCTTGTCCTTGATCTTCAGGTTCGAGAATGCCGCCGCGGCCTTCCGCTCCCCGTCGGGGAAGAAGCCGGTGATGTTCTCGCTGAAACGCAGTTGCAGGGCCGCCGCACCCATCGCCGCGACCAGCACTGCCAGCACCGTGCAGAGCAGTGCGCGGCGCCGTTCGAAGAAGTCGTAGAGGGTGATGAAAAGTTTATTCATGGCCGGGCGTGCGTTTACAGAGTACGAGCAGGGCATAGCCGACCGCCGTCGCGGCCGCACCGCATACGGCGGCCATCGTGAAGCTGCCCGCGATGTATTGTACGAGGTCTGCGGCCACCCGTTCTAGGGTGATGTCCGAGAGCGAGAGCGGCATGTCGCGCTGCAAGACCTGCGCCCCCGTCCAGTAACTTCCGTAGAGGATGAACGGGATCATCGGCGGGATGCTGATGTTCGAGCTGATAACCGCCACGGCTTTGTTCAGGTGTGTGAAATGCGCCGTAACGGCGGCCGCGATCATCTGGTAGCCCCACAGCGGGGCGATGCCGAAGAAGACGCCCAGCCCGATCGAGGCGGCCAGCCGCGGGTTCGAGTCCTTCGACCGGGTGATGTTGTCGACCACGAAGCGCCGGATGTTTTCCCGGGTGAGCGACCGCAGGAACCGCCAGGGATAATAGAACAGCAGCGCCCCGAGCACGAGCAGCGTGTTGAGGATGCTGATGCGCGTGAAATCCTTGCCCGGGCGGAAATGCGACACGCGCTCGGCCTTTTCGGGGTAGAAAACCCTCACCGGGATGTTGCGCACCTCGATCCCGCGCCATGCGGCGCGTACCAGCACTTCGACCTCGAACTCGTAGCGGCGCGTCGCGAAACGCATCCCCTTCATCCGCCGCACGGGGTAGAGCCGGAACCCCGACTGCGTGTCGTCGAGGCGGATGCCCGTCTCCACGCGGAACCAGAAGTTCGAGAATTTGTTGGCGAAGGTGTTTTTGCCCGGCATGTTGTCCGACCTCAGGTTGCGGGCCCCTACGAGCAGTGCGTCGGGGGTCTTTGCGATCTCTTCGACGAATTTCGGGATGTCCGAGGCGTAGTGCTGTCCGTCCGAGTCGATCGTCAGCATGTAACGGTAGCCGTGCTCCGCGGCGTAGCGCAGCGCCCGGCGCAGGGCGTATCCCTTGCCCCGGTTCGGGAGCGTAGGAGATGCTCCCGACGCCCGCCCCGGCGATTATCCCCGCCGTCGAGTCGGTCGACCCGTCGTTCACCACCAGCACGTCCGTGCAGTAGCGGCGCACCTCTCCGATGACTCGGGCGAGGGTCTTTTCGTTGTTGTAGGTCGGGATCACCGCCAGTATGTCGTTCCGCTCGATGGTCATGGCATTTCGCATACGGTGCCCCTGAGTTTGAGCACCGTCTTTCCGTGATTCGTAATCGTGCAGGAGAGCCTCGTGCCCTCCGGCGTGTCGTCCCCCACCCGGATGTCGATCTCCAGCAGTTCGTCCGCCTGCGGCACGACCATGCCGAGGAACTTGCATTCGCGGATGGCCGCATAGCGGAACCTGCGCCCCGTGCCGCGGTTCAGGCATTCCCGTACGAGTTGCAGCGTGCAGACCCCCGGCAGCACCGGGTGCCCCGGGAAATGCCCCCGGTAGACCGGGTGCGACGCATCGAGCCGCACGCGGAAAGCGTAATGCCCCTCCTGGGCCAAGTAGTTGTCTATGCTGGTGAACAGGTCTTGCATCGGGTGTGGTCTCAGGGTTAGGGGTTGAACCTTGCGGGGTCGACCGGGAGGTTGAAACGCTTGTTGCGGAATTCGTAGACCGAATGCCCGCCCTCGGTCTCGCAGAGTTCCATGCGGTCTAAGGTCATGTCCCTCAGGTCGAAGCAGAGCGTGATCGAGTCGATGTACTTGCGGGCGCGCTTCGACTCGGGAACCATTTTCACCTCCCCGACACCCTCCTTTTCGGTGTAGCCGATCTGCCACCCCTGGCCGAACTGCGAGAGGTCGCCGGTCATGCTGGCGCGGATCATCAGCGCCACCTGTTGCAGCATGGGGTTGGCCGACGTCGCGGTCTGGGTCACCTGCCCGGCCGTTTTGAGGATGATGCGGTCGTTGCGGATAATCACCTTGTCGCCTTCGGGCACGGTGTAGTCGAGCGCCATGGCCAGGCTGTTGTCGTAATAGAAGCGGCCTTTGAGCTCGATCTCGTTCTTCATGCGGCGCACCTGTTTGCGCTGCGTGAAGTCGCACTGGATAGTCCTGTTCTCGCGGCTGGCTTCGGCGAGCCGCTCTTTGAACGACGCGGGCAGCCCGGCCCGGGCCGTCAGCCCCGACAGGAGCAGGGCGGGGATGAAAAGAAGTGACGCTATCTTCATGGTTTCTCGGTTTTAAACAGTTCGCATACGGTCGCCGTGCGGTAGCCCCCGCGTTGCAGGTCGTTCAGCACCATCGCCAGTAGCCGTTCGGCACCGGGGCGGTCGTCGTGCAGCAGGATCACCTTGCCGTTGCCCAGCCGTCGGCGGATGCGGCGTGCCACGGCCTCACGGCTGCGCTGCCGGAGCGTGTCGAGCGAGCGGATGCTCCAGCCCACGCAGCGGCTTCCCGTCCGTTTCACGGCGTGTGCCACCATCGGGTTCGTGACTCCGTAGGGGGGCCGGAAAAGGTCGGTTTCCACGCCGGTTATCCCGCGCAGCGACTCCCTGCACCGCAGGATGTCGGCCGCCATCGCCCCGCTTCGCCGCATCGGGAAGCCGGGGCTGTGGCTCCACGTGTGAATGCCGATTGCGTGCCCCTCGGCGGCCATGCGGCGTACGATCTCCGGGTGCAGCTCTGCCTTGCTGCCGATCAGGAAGAAGGTCGCCCGTACGCCGTGTTCCCTCAGCGTGTCCAATACGCGCGGCGTCTGCTCGGGGTCGGGCCCGTCGTCGAACGTCAGCGCCACGACGTGCCCCGCCGCCCGGTTGCGGCACAGGCTGCGGACATACGCCCCCAGCCTGATCTGGTAGGAGCAGTAGAAAAGGGCGAACCCCGCGGCGATTATGGCGATAATTACATACATGTCAATTCGATGGCGGATACGGTGCTGCCCGGGAAATCGTTGTAAAGCACGATCCTCTGCTCGGCGTTCCCCGCGTTCCCGATGTTCCCGGTGTTCCCGGTGTCCTCGATGCTCCCGGCGTTCCCGATATTTCCGGCCTTACCCGTATTCCCGGCCTCCCCGGCGACCACACGGCGGAACACCTCGGCGATGGCCGTGAAATGGGGCGTCACGCCGCTCATCGACGCACGTACCGTCCGGCACTCGCCGCTATGCATCGCATTCCCTGGTTCCTCCCCGTTCCCGGCGGCCGCCCCGTGCCGGGACTTCCCCGGCCGGATTTCACGGCCGGCGTTTCCCCCGGCCGATGTCCTTGTGCCGGCATCTTCCCGGGACTGGATTCTTCCCGTGCCGGCGCTTTCCCCGTCCGGGAATTCACTGCCGGCGCTTTCCCCGATGGCTGTGCCGTCCGTGAACCGGATCCCCGTGATCGCCGCGACCGAGGTGTCGAACGCTTCGGCGGTCAGCACGAAGAATACCGACGATTCGCCCCAGCCGCCCTGCTGTGCCATCCCGAGGCGTTGCAGTACCTTTTCGACCGACGGCGTCGTCTCGTCGAACGCCCCGACCAGCACCGCCCGCGACAGCCCCGCGCCGATGCGCAGTGCGGCATCCGTCAGGGCGTTCTCGAAGCTCGTCCAGCGGTTGGCGTAGGTCGTGTTGTAGCAGTGCAGCCCGCGCAGCAGGGCGATCTGCGCCCCGACCGTGTTGAACGTCGACTGGATGAACGGCGTGGGGTTGAGCATCGTCTCATCGCCTGCGATCAGCCCGTCGAGGAATTTCTCGCTGTCAGCGATGCACCCAGCCCCGTGGCCGTGACGACGGCCTCGACCGCCGCCCGGTCGCCGAATTCCAGCAGCGATTCGATGCCGGCGGCCACGCCCGACTTCACGACGCGGCTCATCCGCCGCCGCAGATTCATTTCGGGAATCAGAACCTTGATGTCGCGGCGCAGCCCGGCGCCCGATGTGATGCAGTTGACGTAGAGTTTCATTTGGCAAAGATTAACGAACAGCAGTTGCCGCCGAACCCGAACGAATTTGAGAGCACCGAACGTACGTCGGCCTCTTGCGTCCGTGCTACGGGGTGCAGCCCGAGCTCCGGGATCGGCTCCGCGAATCCGGGGTTGCCGTAGCGCAGCCCGTGTGTGATAGCCAGCACCGCCAATACGGCCTCGATGCCTCCCGCCGCGGCGAGCGCATGCCCCGTGTAGCCTTTCGTCGAACTGAACGGCGGCACCTGTCCGCCGAACAGTCGCCGCAGGGCGGTACCTTCCGTGAGGTCGTTGTTCGGGGTCGCCGTGCCGTGGACGTTGATGTAGTCCACGCAGCGCAGCCCGCTTTGTGCCAGCGCCCCGGCCATGGCGCGGTATGCCCCCTCGCCCGTTTGCGACGAGGCCGTCTGGTGATAGGCGTCGTTGGCATTGGCATATCCCGCCAGGCGGCAGTAGGTGCGCATGCCTGGCCTTTCGTGCGTGAGGACGAGGTAACCCGCCCCTTCGCCCAGGTTCAGCCCGGCTCGCGTGGCGTCGAACGGACGGCAGGGCTCCCGGTCGAGTACCGAGAGCGAGTTGAAGCCGTTGAGCGTGAAACGGCAAAGGGCATCCGTGCCCCCGGCCACCACATAGTCGGCCATGTCGCTCCCGAGCAGCAGGGCGCCGGTGACGATGGCGTTTGCGGCCGACGAGCAGGCCGTGCTGACCGTCGCCGTGTAACCTCCGATGCCGCAGTAGCGGGCGATCCGTTGCGTGCTGTCGGCACAGTCGTGCCCCGCCACGTCGCGCAGCCGCCCTTTCGCCTTGTCCGTGCGGAAGTCGCGGTAGAAATTCTCCGTCAGATCCATGCCGCCTACCGAGGTGCCCGAAACGAGTGCTACGCGCGCCCCGGCGGGGATCGCCGCATCCGCTACGGCCTGTGCGGCCGCCGCCATGCCCAGCAGGGCGGTGCGGGAGGGGTGCTCGCGCTCCGGGATGCCGAGCAGCTCCCCGAGCGCCGCGTTGTCCCGCTTCACCTCGCCCACGGGCACGTCGACAGCCGAACCGAGAAGCGTCGGCTTCCCGATTCCGCTGCGTCCGGTGCGCAGGTTCCCGAGCGTCTCCCCGGCTCCGATGCCGATGGCCGAGACGATCCCTATGCCGCAGACGGCTATGCTCATTGCGGGCGGTTCTTGCGGATAAAGTCGGCCAGCGTGGCTACCGAATAGAATATCGGTTTGGCTTCGGCCGGGTTCGCCAGCCGGATGCCGTAGTGTTTTTCGAGCAGGAGCGTGATTTCGAGGGCGTCGATCGAATCCAGTCCGAGTCCTTCGCCGAACAGCGGCGCGTCGGTGGCGATCTCTTCGGCGGTGATCTCCTCGAGGTTCAGCGCTTCGATAATCTGTTGTTTGAGTTGCAGTTCCAGATCTTCCATCGTATCTTGTCCCGTTTTTTCGGTTAATGTCAGTTCGCAGTCGTAGCTGCCGCCGTCGAATTCGCACCAGCCCCACAGGACGGCGTCCATGCGCCCTTCGGCGATCAGCGAAGCGGCGTATTCCCGGATAAAGTTACTGCTTTTGTCCGGGAACGCAAAAAAAGTGCTCTCGCCTTTCAGCCCGTGCTTGATCGCCACCTGCCCCAGCATGATGTTGGGCAGCGTGTAGACGAACACCGCCGGTGAAGCCCCGCACCCGTCCCCGGCGTCGATAATCGCCTGGTGGCGCCGGTCGCTGTCGAGCGAGGCGCTGCGGTTGGCCATCACCACGCCGATGCGCTCCGCCGGGCAATCGGGCCTGTGTCCGGAAAGCAGTTCGCACGAGGCGACGTAGGCCAGCTTGCACAGGTCGTCCATCTTCGAGAACTTCATGTTCGGGTCTGCGAGCGCCCGGTATCTTTCGCGGATGAAGGCGTCGAACGGCAGCGACGGGTGTTGCGCAATCACGACGTGTGCCGTATCGTGACAGCGGATTCCGCTGCCGTGTCGTCCTGTGCCGGTTTCCGCATGGCCGCCAGCCTTTTCTCCGGTGTCCGGATTCCCGTGCCCGACCGCATTTTTGCCCCGCGCCCGGTCATTCGCGCTCATAGCCGTTCCGCTTCGGGCACGGGCAGCCTCCAGGCAGTCGTTCCCGCCTTGCACACCTGTGTTTGGCCCACACCCTTGTCCCTCCGCCGTTTCATTTCCGGGCGCGGCGTCGGAGCCCGCTGCGCGGCGGAATACGACCGCGGCGTTGCAACCCCCGAATCCCGAGGCGGTTTTCAGCGCCGTGTCCGTCCGTATTTCGCGGTGCGCGGCGCTCACGTCGGGCGGGTAGGGTACCCCGCACTCCGCGTAGCCCTTCACCCCGAAGCAGGTGCCCTCGCACAGCTCCCGTACCGTAACGATGCTCTCGATCACGCCCGAAGCCCCCAGCGTATGTCCGAAATAGGGCTTCAGCGAGTTGCAGGGCACGCCGCACAATCCCGCGAGGTGCAGCGCCCTGCTCTCCATCTCGTCGTTGTAGACGGTCGCCGTGCCGTGGGTGTTTACCAGCCCGACCTCCCCGGCTCCGATTCCCGCCTCGGCGAGTGCCGCGCGGATAGCGTACCAGAGCCCGTCGCCTGTGCGCGAAGGCGCCGATATGTGGTTGGCGTCGTTCGAAATTCCGCCTCCCGCCACGCTCACGCCCGTGCCCGAGAGCCGTCGGTCGCGTGTCAGCAGGACGGCGCCGCACGCTTCGCCCAGCGTCAGCCCGTCGCGTGCCGCATCGTAGGGACGGCAAAGCGTCGGGCTCACCGACTTGAAGGCGTTGAATCCGCTGACGATGAAGTCGCTCAGCAGGTCGAATCCCGCCACGAAGACATGGTCGTACCGGCCGCTGCGGATCAGCCGTGCCGCGATGACGATGGCCGAAACCCCCGAGATGCAGGCGTTCGAGATCAGCAGCGGCCGGTGCGCGGTGCCGAAATAACGCCCCACGACCTCCGCGGTTCTGTTCAGGTCGCATCGCTCCGGGGCGCTCCCCAGCGACCCGATCTCCCCTTTGGTCGTCGCCAGGACGATCAGCGCCCGCTTGTCGGCGGGTGTGACCCCCCGAGCGGGCGACCACCCCGCCCAGCGTCGCCAGCACGAGCCGTTCCAGGGCGTATATCCCGCGAGTCCCTGCTCCGCCGCCAGCGCCCCGAGCCGCTTCCGGTCGATCAGGCATACGGGTGTGGCGTCGTGCCACGACGCCAGCGAGCTTTTCATGGCACGTACGGCGGCCATGTTCTCCTCCGTGCCGAAGCCCAGCGCCGAGACCATGTCGTCGGGCCCCCACCAGACCGTTATTTCACTTCCCATCGCTCTTTCCATTTGCGGTAGAATTCCGGCGCGAGCAGTTGCAGTTCGCCCCGGCTGTCGAGGAACACCTGCGTCGAGCTGCCTTCGGCCACCACTTCGCCGTCGGTGGCGCTGCGGATCGTGTACTCGAAACAGACCTTCGCCGCCTCGGTGGCGATATAGCGGGTTTCCACCACGGCCGTGTCATTCACTTTCAGCGGTTTCCTGTATTGCAGGTGCAACTCGACGATCGGCGCCGTGTAGCCGCTGGCATAGATGTCCATGTAACCCAGCCCTGCGAATTCGCGGCCGAACGCCTCGCGCCCGTCCTCGAAATAACGCACGTATTCGCCGTGCCACACGATCTGCATCGAATCCACTTCGCTGAACCTCACGCGCAGCGAGGTCTTGTTCACGAGGCTCGCCTCGCTCTTTTTCCTGCGTACCATCACTCTTCCAGGTATATTTTCATCCGGCACTCGGCGACGGGTTTCCCGTCGCATTCCGTCCGTGCCGAAAGAAGCGTTACGTTCATCACCGTCTGCTCGACCATGTTCTGTGTGACGAGTCTGCTGCCCACCGGCGGCAGGAAGTGCACCTTCAGGTCGTTCACGGCGCCGATGTACCCCAGCTGCACCCTTCGGCCCATCGTGCGGTTCATGTAACCCGCCCTCAGGGCGGCCGACTGGGCGATGTGCTCCACGATGCCGCACTCGTCCAGCACCCCGTCCGCAACGAGCAGGTTGTCCGCCGTAACGGTCAGCCCGCTGCGTGCGCACCCCCGCTCGTCGATGCCGTAAAAGGTGTCGACCATCACGATCGGCGGGCGCTGCGGGATGTAGTCCAGTATCTCGTCCGCCGTAATCAGGGCTTTCTCAGGTACTCCCATAAAGGTCCTTTTTTATTTCGTTTCAGCCGCAGCGTATCCACCAGCGCGCTCTGCGGGTCGTCGGGGAAAACCCACGCCTTGCCCGTGGCCAATGCCGCCCGCCGCACCTGTTCCAGGTCGAAGTCCCGGGAGATATAGTAGGTCGGCGCCAGCAGGTCGTCGTCCCGGCCGATGGCACCCTCTTTCGCGGCCAGCTCCGCCAGCCGCGTATGCGGGTAGATGCGCATGCCCGCATAGGGGAACATGACGGTGTACTCCATCCTCCGCGAGTTTTCGATCGTTTCGCGCACGTTTTCGCGCGTGTCGCCGTAGCCGCCCAGGATCAGGAAGTGGGCGTAGTAGACGCCCTCGTCCAGCGCCAGCCGGCTTGCCCGCACGACGTCGCCGAACGTGAAATGCTTGCCGTAAGCCTCCAGCGTCCGGTCGCAGAACGACTCGGTGCCGAATTCGATGTGCGTAAGCCCCGAAGCCCGGAACAGCCGCATCTGCTCTGCGTCGATGCCCCGCGGCGAGAAGTAGGCGCCCCAGCGGATATCCGTGCGGCGGCGGATCAGCGTTTCGGCCAGCCGGACGTTGTATTCGGGACGGATGTTGAACACCGAGTCGGTGAAGAACAGGTAATTTATGCCGTAATCGCGCTTGGCGCGGAGGATGTTTTCGGCGATGATTTCGGGATCCATCGTCCGCACGCACCGCCCGTCGATCGAGGGGTACGAACAATAGATGCAGTCGTAGGGGCACCCCCGCTTGGTCTGTATGTTGAGCATCCCGCTCCGCTTCCAGTAATAGCCCGTTAACTCGGGCTCGAACTGCACCTCGATCGACGGCAGGTAGCTCCTGCGGCCGCTTCCGCGGCGTCCGTCGCGGGTGTAGACCGACGGGATGTCGATCTCCGTCCGGCCGCGCTCCAGCGCCCCGATCAGCTCCGCGAGCGGCCCTTCGCCTTCGCCGTGGATGCCGTAGTCGGCGCCCAGCTCCCGCATGAAGGCCTCGGGGTAGATCGAGAACCCTGCGCCGCCGATGATCAGGGGGGCGTCGCTTGCCGCGCGTATGACGTCCGCCAGCGCCCTGTACTGGGGCAGGAAACCCCGCCGGTCGAGCGAGTTGGCGCCGTCCACGTTGCGCAGCGACACCCCGATGTAGCGGGGCGCGAGCGTGCGGATGCGTTCGGCCAGCTCTTCGTCCGTGAGCAGGTTGCAGTCGGCCGTATCGACACGTATCCCGCTTATCGTGCGCTCCAGATAGGTTTTCAGGTACGAAAGTCCGAGCGGATAAACGGGGTAGGGCGAGGTGTGCCGGTTGGCCGATACGAGTAATATGCTGCATGCGCTCACGACCAGAATCGATAGAAGTTGAACCACTGCTGCGGGTAGCGTCTCACCACGGCTTCGAGCGAGCGTACGTAGCTGCCCAGCACGGCGTCGCGGGTCATGGGCTGCCCGTCCGGGATGTCGAAGATGAACCGGTAGCGCCTGCCGCGCTCGCGCATGGCATAGTAGAATACCACCGGGACGCGGAATTTCCCGGCGACGGCGAACGGCCCCGCCGGGAACGGCGCTTCGTGCCCCATGAAAGGTAGCGTCACCGTCGGGCTGCCCTCGACGAAGCGGTCGCCCTGGAAGCAGACGTACTCCTTGCGGTCGAGCACCTCCTTGATGCGGAGGATCGACTCGATGCCGCCCTCGTTCACCGCGATCACCTTGTAGCCCTCCTGCCCGCAATGTTTCTCCATGACGCTTTTGATCTGCCGGAACTCGGCGTCGTACATCACCAGGTGCATCCTGCGGGCATAGTCCCCGAAGAACCCGGCCCCCGTGCCCCAGCATCCGACGTGTGCGCCGATGATCACCGCCCCGCGCCCGCCGTCGAGCACGCGCAGGAAAGCGTCGTAGTTTTCGAATTCGAATTTGTATTTCCGCTCCATGCCGCTGCCGATGGCCACCCGGTCGATGATCGTCTGCCCGAGCGCATAGTAGTGGGCGTAGAGCTTCACCGCCGAGTGCAGCCTGCCGTATCCCAGGATGCGGCGGTTATAGAACCATACGGCCCGCGTGGCGCGGGGTGCGAAGGGGATGAAATAGACGACTACCAGCGAGAGGAAGGCATACGCGCTGCGTATTCCGGCCACCTTCATCAGCAGGATGAAGAAATTGTACCCGAAACCGCCGCCGCGCGAGCGTCCGCTCCACTGTTTGCCGTTATTTCCCATTCGTCCGGCTGATAATCAGGTCGTAGAAGTCCCGGAAGGTCTTCAGCTCCTTGAAATCGGGGCCCGTGAGCGTTACGCCGAAGTTCTTGTCGACGATCACCACGACGTCCACCAGGTCGAGGCTGTCCAGGTCGAGCGTCTCCAGCAGCGGGGCTTCGGGCGTGATGGTCGTCCGGTCGACTTCGAATTCATCGGCCAGTACGGTATCGATCTTTTCTATGAGTTCCTGTTCTGTCATTTTTAGGAAAGGGTTTATTTGTATTTCTTAACGATCAGGGTCGAGTTGGTGCCGCCGAAGCCGAACGAGTTCGAGAGGAAGCAGTCGAACTCCGTGTCCACCCTGCGGACGGGGATGTTGAGCTTCGAGGTGGCCTCGTCGCCCTCGGTGAAGTTGATGTTCGGGGCGATGAACCCGTGCCGCATCATCAGCATCGAGTAGACCACTTCGCTCGCCCCGGCCATCCACATTTCGTGGCCGGTCATCGACTTGGTCGACGCCACGTAGGGGTTGCAACCGGCGAATACCCCGGCTATCGCCTCCGCCTCGTTGTAGTCGCCCAGCGGCGTCGAGGTGGCGTGCGCATTGACGTAGGGGATCTCTCCGGGCCGCATTCCCGCGTCCTCCAGACACCGCAGCAGCGAACGGCGCGGGCCGTCAACGTTCGGCACGGAGATATGCTCGCCGTTCGACGAGAACCCGTACCCGACCACTTCGCCCAGGATTTCGGCGCCCCGTGCGACGGCCGATTCATGGCTTTCGAGGATCACCGTCGCCGCGCCTCCGCTCGGCACCAGCCCGTCGCGGTCTTTGTCGAAGGGGCGCGATGCCGCCGCGGGATCCGATTCGCGGGCCGAGAATGCCCCCAGCCCGTCGAAGCTGCCCACCGAGTAGAGGTTCACCTCCTGTGCGCCGCCGCAGACCACGCGCTCCTGCAACCCCTGCCTGATCATCAGGTAACCCATGCCGATGGCGTGCGACCCGCTGGCGCAGGCCGCCGAGAGCGTGAGGTTGATGCCCCGCAGGTTGAAGATCACCGAGAGGTTCATCGTCACGGTCGAGTTCATCGACTGGAAGATGTTTCCCGAGCCGACCATCGCCGTATTCCGCTTGGCGCGGATGATGTCGATGCCCTCGATCACCGGCGCCGCGCTGCTGTCGTTGCCGTAGATGATGCCGACCTCGTTCGCCGCCAGGTAGGCCTCGTCCATTCCGGCGTTGCGCATCGCCTCGGCGGTGGCCATGTAGGCATATTCGCCCTGCTGGGGCAGACACAGCCGCTTGCGGCGGTCGAGCGCCCCCTTCAGGTTCGGTTGTTCCACGATACCGGTCAGCGCCGATATGTATCCCAGCTCCCTGCGCTCCGGGTCCAGCCCGATGCCCGAGCGCCCTTCGCGGAGCGATTGCGTGACTTCTTCCGTATTTTTTCCGATGCAGGCCCAGATGCCCATTCCGGTGATGACTACTCTCTTCTCCATGGTCTCAGGTATATAAGCCCCCGTTGATCGAAATGACCTCTCCCGTGATATAGGAGGCTTGTTCCGAGATGAGGAACATCGCCAGGTCGGCGACTTCGGCCGGTTCGCAGAAGCGTCCGGCAGGTATCTGTTTGCGGAGCTCCGCCTCGTCGATGTCGGCGGTCATGTCCGTGCGCACGAATCCCGGGGCGATGGCATTCACCGTCACCCCCCTTTTTGGCCACCTCCTGCGCCAGCGCCTTGGTCGCGGCGATCACGCCGCCCTTGGCCGCGGCGTAATTGGCCTGCCCGGGCAGCCCCTTGATGCCCGAGAGCGAGACGATGTTGACGATGCGCCCGAACCGGTTCACGAGCATCCCCTTGAGCAGCGGCCGCGTGACGTTGTAGAACCCGTCGAGGCTGGTGCCGATCACCGAGTGCCACTGCTGCGGTTCCATCCACATCATCAGCACGTCGTCGCGGATGCCCGCGTTGTTCACCACCACCTCGATGCAGGCGCCTTCGTGCGCTTTCTGCCATGCCTCGATGGCCGCCGTGCTCTCTTCGCCCGAGGCCACGTCGAATTGCAGTGCCTCGCCGTCGCCGCCTGCGGCGCGGATGCCCGACAGGGTCTTTTCGGCCTCGGCGGCGTTCGACTTGTAGTTGACGAGCACGTGGTAGCCGCACCCGCCCAGTTTGAGGCAGATTTCGCGGCCTATGCCCCGGCTGCCGCCGGTCACGAGTGCGTATTTATTCGTTTTTGCCATTTTCTGCGGTTATAGCTTCCTGCAACTCCTCGCCCAGCGAGCGGCGAAAGCGCCGGAAAGACAGCACAATGTCGCGGTCAGGGTGGTCAGGAGCTTTTTCATAGGGAAGCGGAATTGTTTTTCAGGAAATTTTCGATGGCGGCGATCTCCCTGTGCTTGGGCGTGTCGTCGGCAAAGCGCGGCACGATGCCCCGGATGTCGGCATACAACTGCCGCGTGGCGTCGGAGAGCTCCCCGGCGCATTGCAGGTAGTCGGCGGCCTGCACCAGCGCCAGCATCTCGATCGCGGCGACCTGGTAGCCGTTCTCCACGACCTGCCGCGTGAGCATCGCCGCGTTGGTTCCCATGCTCACGATGTCCTGGTTGTCGTTGTTGTTGGGGATCGAGTGGACGTACATCGGGTTGGAGAGCGTTTGCGACTCGGCCGTGGTCGAGGTCGCCGTGAACTGCGCTGCCTGCAACCCGTAGTTGAGCCCCAATTTGCCGAGGTTTACGAACGGCGGCAGCGTCTCGTTGATCCGGTCGTGGAAAAGGTAGTTCAGCTGCCGTTCGGCGAGCATCGTCATCTTCGTCACGGCGATCTTGAGCTTGTCCATCTCCAGCGACACGTAGTCGCCGTGGAAATTCCCGCCGTGGTAGATCGTCCCCGCCGCGGGGTCTACCACCGGGTTGTCGTCCACCGCGTTGAACTCCTCGACGAGGATTTTCTCGGCCTGGGAGATCGTTTCGAGCACCGGCCCCAGGATCTGGGGGATGCACCGCAGCGAGTAGTAGGGCTGCACCTTGTGCCTGAAGGTGGGCGCCGCGCCCGTGTCGCCGCTGTAAAGTTCCGCTTCGCGTTTGCGCAGCCGGCGGCTCGTGGCACATATGGCGCGCATCTGCCGGGCGATCTCGATCTGCCCCGCGTGGAGTTTGTATTCGTTGAGCGCCCCGGCCATGAAGTCGTCGTACGACTCTACGATTTCGTTGAGCATCACCGACGCCTTCACCGCCCAACCCAGCAGGCGGCGCGCCTGGGCCAGATTCACCAGTCCGATGCCCGTCATCACGGCCGTGCCGTTCGTGAGCGCCAGCCCGTCGCGGATGCGAAGCCTGAGGGGCGTTATGCCGCATGCCGCCATCGCCTCTGCTGCCGGGACGGTTTCGCCCCGGAACGAGACCTCCGCTTCGCCGATCAGCGCCAGTGCGATATGCGCCAGCTGCACCAGGTCGCCGCTTGCGCCCACGCTGCCGTGGCGCGGCACGAGCGGGTATATTTCGTTGTTGAGGAAATCGGCCAGTATCCGCACCACGTCGGGGTGTACGCCCGACTTGGCGTTGAGGAACGTTTGCAGCCGCGCCAGCATCGCCGCCCGCACGCAGATGTCGGGCAGTGCCTCGCCCGCGCCGCAGCTGTGCGAACGGATGATGTTGTACTGGAGGCTGTTCAGGTCGGCGTCGCCGATCCGGTACTGCGCCATGGGGCCGAACCCCGTGTTGATGCCGTAGATGACCTTTCCCTGCTCGAATTTCTCCAGGAAACGGTAACACGCCTCCACTTCGCGCAGCGCCTGGTCGTCGATCCGTATTGCGGTCTTGTTGAAAATCCGGGCGTTTATGGTATTTAGGTTCGAACGTAGCATTTTTTGAGCCGATTTATGGCTCCAAAATTACAAAAACTATCTCAATAAATATTTATAAGTTTGTTTTTTTGTTTATATCGTCGGACGATGCGTCCGGGCGCCTAAGGCTGCGGGCGGCATCCGTGCCCCGGAAAAACAGCGGAGGGCACCATCGGGTGCCCTCCGCCGCCAAGGCATATCCTGCGTGTTATTTCACGCCGAACTTGTAGATGCAGACCTGCGTATAGGTCTCCCCGGGGCGCAGTACCGTCGAGGGGAAATTGTCGTGGTTGGGGCTGTCGGGGAACTTCTGCGTTTCGAGCGCCAGCGACTCGCGGTAGCGCTGCGGCTTGCCGTATTTGCCGATGCTCTTGCCGTCGAAGAAGTTGCCGCTGTAAAACTGCAGTCCGGGCTGGTCGCTCAGCACCTCGATGGTACGTCCCGAGGCGGGTTCCCAGACCGTGGCGACCTGCTCGATGCCGCTTTCGGTCTTGCGGTCGATCACCCAGTTGTGGTCGTAGCCGCCGCCGTTGCGCAGCTGCTGGTTGTCCGCTCCGATGCGCTCGCCGATGGCGTGCGGCTCACGGAAGTCGAACGGCGTACCCTCTACCGGGGCAATCTGGCCCGTGGGGATCAGCACCGAGTCCACCGGGGTGGTGTGGCTGGCGTTGATCGTCATCACGTTGTCGAGCACCGTGCCGTTGCCTTCGCCCTTGAGGTTGAAGAACGGGTGGTGCGAGAGGTTCACCACGGTCGGCTTGTCGGTCGTGGCCTTGTAGTCGATGCGGAATTCGTTGTCGGGCGTGAGCGAGTAGGTCATCTCGATATCCAGGTTGCCCGGGAACCCGTCCTGTCCGTCGGGATGGAGGTAATGCAGCACGAGTTTGTCGTCCGAGGCCGATACCACGTCCCATACCACGCGGTCTACGCCCAGGAGCCCGCCGTGCAGCGTCTGCCCGTTATTGTTCACCGGCAGGGTGTATTCCGCGCCGTCGAGCGTGAAGTGCCCCTTTGCGATGCGGTTGGCGTAGGGGCCTACCACGGCGCCGAGGAAGCGTTCGCCCGTGTTGTCTATGTAGCGGCCGATGTTTTCGTAGCCCAGTACGATGTCCTCGTAGCGGCCTTCGCGGTCGGGTGTCCAGAGCGATACGACGCGGGCGCCGTAATTGGTGACCTGCATGGTGATGTCGCCCGCATGGAGCGTGTAGAGTGCGACGGGTTTGCCGTCGACGGTGGTCTGGAATGCCTCTTCGGGCAGCAGCGGGAGTTCCGTTTTCTGCACGCCGCACGCAGCCAGCAGCGACATGCCGAGTAGGATAAGCGATTTTTTCATCGGTTTCGGTTTTTTTAAGTTTTTTCAGCACGTAAAGTTATACGATTCTGGCGAAAAACGTGCGCTGCGGCCCGGTTTTTTGCCGGAGCCCGTACGGTTTCGGCACGCTTTCGGACATTTGCGGCGTATATTGGAGGGATTTTGCTATTTTTGTCCGGGACATCAGCCCGCTCCATGAAACAGAAGCAGATATTTACGTTCCGCGACGCGGAGAAACAGGTCGCCCCCGCGGCCTTCTCGATCATGCTCAAACCGGCGGGCTCGGCCTGCAACCTCGACTGCCACTACTGCTACTACCTCGACAAGGCGGTGCAGTACGGCGGCCGCCAGGCCGTGATGGACGACCAGCTGCTGGAGCTCTGCATAAAACAGTACATCCGGGCCAATGAGGTCGACACCGTGCAGTTCTGCTGGCACGGCGGCGAGCCGCTGCTGCTGGGGGTGGATTTCTACCGCCGGGCGATGGAGTTCCAGCGCAAATACGCCGACGGCAAACGGATCGAGAACACGTTGCAGACCAACGGCACGCTGGTCGACGAGGCGTGGTGCGACCTCTTCGCCGCCAACAATTTCCTGGTCGGCCTCTCGCTCGACGGGCCCGGGGATATCCATGACGCCTTCCGCCTGACCAGGGGCGGCAAACCGACCTTCGAGCGCGTGATGCGGACGGTCGGGATGTTCGGGCGCAGCGGCGTGGAATTCAATACGCTGAGCGTCGTGAACCGGCGCTGCGAGGGGCGCGGCGGGGAGATCTACCGCTTCTTCCGCGACACGGTGCACAGCCGATACATGCAGTTCCTGCCCGCCGTCGAACACGTCGTCGGCAAACCGGGACACCACCGTCCGCTGATCGTCCCGCCCGGACATGAAGGAGCGCGGCTGGCCGGCTGGTCGGTCTCGGCCGAAGGCTACGGGCATTTCCTGTGCGATGTTTTCGATGAGTGGGTCGTAAGCGACGTGGGGCGCTGTTTCGTGCAGTTGTTCGACGCCTCGCTGGCGCAGTGGTGCGGCGTGCAGCCGGGCGTCTGCTCGATGGGTGAGACGTGCGGCGACGCGCTGGTCGTCGAGCACAACGGCGACGTCTACTCGTGCGACCATTTCGTCTACCCCGGGTACAGGCTGGGCAATATCCGTGAGACGCCCCTTGCCGAGCTCTACCGCTCGCAGAAACGCCGCGAATTCGGGCTGGATAAACGCAACACGCTGCCCGCCGAATGTCTGCGGTGCAACTACTATTTCGCCTGCCGGGGCGAATGTCCCAAGCACCGTTTCGCCCGCGGGGCCGACGGCAGCCCCAAGAATTCACTCTGCGAGGGGCTGAAACGTTATTTCCGCCACGTCGAACCCTATATGGAATACATGCGCGACCTGCTCGCGCGGCAACAGTCCCCGGCCTGGGTCATGCCTTTCGCCCGCAGGCGCATGGGGCTGATGTAGCCGTCCGTTGCCGATCCGGCGCCCCGGCATACACCTGTCCGGCCTTCCCCGCCTTCCCGGTTCTGCTCCTCCCGGCTTTGTGCCTCTCCCGGCTTCCCGTTTTGGCTCCCGGCGCGTTGGCTTGGCTTACCCGGTTCTTCGGTTCGGCCGTCCCAGCTTTCCCGGTTTAACTTTCCCCGGCCTCCCCGGCTGCTCCCGGGTTTCCTGCCGGCGTTTTCTTTCGTTTTTTGCGGAATACCCACAGCAGCGGCAGCCCGGCCGCGAGGGTCAGCCATGTCACTACGCCCAGCGCGTCGGTCACCCCCTCGACATAGGTTTGGGAGGCCGATACCGTTTCGTGCGCCGCATGGAAAGCCGTCCGGGCCGAGTAAACGGCTGTCAGGATGGCGATGCCGACGCTTCCAGCCAACTGTTTGATGCTGTTCGAGATACCCGCCGCAGCGGCCATGTCGTGCTGCGTGAGGTTCCGCAGCGAAAAGAAGTTCAGCGGGGCGAACGTGAGCCCCATGCCCAGCCCGCGGATGTAGAGCACGAAGAGGATGTGCCGGTGGGTGGTGTGGAGCGTGAAACGGCTGGCCAGCCAAAAGCTCGTCGCCAGCAGCAGGATGCCCGCCGCCGCGAGCAGCAGGGGTTTGACATAGCGCGTGAGGTAACCCGATACGGCCGACAGCACTCCTTGTATGAGCCCCACGGGCAGGAATACGCTCCCGGCCATCAGCGCCGTGTAGCCCAGCCCGCGCTGCATGTAGAGCGGCAGCAGGTAGGTGCCGCCCAGCATACCGATCGAGAAGAGCGTCAGCACGGCCATCGAAACCCCGAAGTTGCGTTCCCCGAGCAGGCGAAGCTGCAGCAGCGGCGCCGGGCTGCGCAGCTCCGTGCGGACGAAGTAGGCGAGCGCCACGGCCGCCACGGCGAAACAGCCGATCACCGTGGGCGAGGCCCAGCCGTCGTGGTTGGTCGGCGAGTTGCCCCGCGCCAGCGCAAAGATCGCCAGCGGCATGAAGAGCGCGATGGCCACGAATCCCCGCCAGTCGAACGGGTGCCGCGCCGGGCTTTTCCATTCTTTCTGGATAAAGGCCGAGAGCAGGATGGCGAACACTCCCACGGGGACGTTCACGTCGAAGATTCTGTGCCAGCTGTATGCGTCGACCAGGTAGCCGCCCAGCAGGGGGCCGAACGAGATCGACGCGGCGGCGGCCATTGCCCACAGGCCGAGCGCCAGGCCGAGCTGCTCGGGGCGGAATTCGCGGGTCACGATCGCCAGTCCCAGTGACTGGATGATGCCGCTGCCGACGCCTTGCAGGGCGCGTGCCCCGATCAGAAACAGGTCGCCCGGGGCTTTGCCGCAGAGCCACGACCCGAGCGTGAAGAGCGCCAGCCCCAGAATATAGATGCGTTTGTTCCCGAAGCGGTCGGCGAACCATCCCGCCGAGGGAGCATGACGGTCATGGTGATCATGTAGGCGGTGATGACCCATTCGGCCGTCGAGATGCCGATGCCGAAAGCCGACATGATGGCCGGCAGCCCGACGTTGACTACCGTCACGTCCAGCACGGCCATGAATGTCCCGAGCATGATCATGCCCAGGATCCACCATTTGTAGGCGGTGCTTTGCCGGATATGTTCGCCGAGGGTCGCCATCGGCGGGCGATACGTCAAAAAAAATGCCATGCTGCCGATGCCTGCCGCATGGAATGCCCGTCCTTCTGCGTTTTTCTTTCCCGGGCTTCTCTGCTTCCCCCGGGTACTGCTCCCGCTCCCGCCGTCCGTCCCGTTGCGGTAGCGGCCCGAAAAAGGGGATGCCGCTTTTTGGCGGCATCCCCGTACGTGCAGGCCCTGTAAGCCGGGTTCTGTTCCCGGGGCGAACCCCGGGCCCCTGTCATTTATCTAGGGCGGCAGTCTCCTGTCGTCTCAAGCAACCTACCCCCCGGCATCGGGCGAGCAACCCTTGATTGCCGGTATACACGGTCTTGCAACCCACGGGACGTACTGCCGGGCGACATTGCTGCCCCCGCGGTGGGCTCTTACCCCGCCTTTTCACCCTTACCCGCCGGGATTACGAAAATCCCCTGCGGGCGGTCGTTCTCTGTTACGCTCCTATACCCTCACGGATATCAAGTCGTTAGCTTGCGCGGTGCTCTGTGTTGCCCGGACTTTCCTCTCCCGGCCTCGGCCGGCAGCGACAGGGCGGGCCTGCCCCGCAAAGGTAATAAAATTCGGCGGATTCCCGCTCCGCGGTTGCGATTTCCGGACATAAGCCGGGAATATCCCGGCTTGCCGCCATGGTATTCGCGTCCATGCCGTGCCCGGGCTCCCGGCCTGTGCCGTGACGCATTCCCGCCGGGCGGCAGGGTGCTCCCCGAGGCGGCGGCAATACGCCGCCGTCCCCGGCTTCCGCCTTTTCCCTGTCGCCGGATACGGCGCTGCCTGCGCCGTATCCCCCGTTCCCTTTCGGCATACTCCGTCCGGACACACCGTATGCCCCGTACGGAATCTTTTTTGCAAATATTGGATAAAGTTGTATTTTTGCTTTGTCCCTCCGCCGTTCTTCGGGGCGGCGGGCCCGAAGAATATACCGGCCGATGGCAGATAACGCGCATACGATCGACATACACGACAACCGCACGGTTGTCGGATTGCTCCGTGCGGGGGATGAAAAATGTTTCGATGCGCTTTTCCGCCGCTATTACAAACCGCTCTGCACCTATGCCACGCGCTTCGTGCCGCCGGTACGCGCCGAGGAACTCGTCCAGGACACCCTGATGTGGGTGTGGGAAAACCGCACCTCGCTGATCCCCGAGATGCCGCTCAAATCGCTGCTGTTCACCATCGTAAAGAACAAGTCGCTAAACAGCGCCTTGCGCGACACGCTCAAGAACCGCATCATCCGCCAGCTGGCCGAACGCTACGAAGAGACGTTCGACGACCCCGATTTCTACCTCGAGGGCGAACTGGTGCAGCGGCTGGCCGAAGCTCTGCGCAAAATGCCTCCTGAATTCCAGCAGACCTTCCGTATGCACCGCCTGGAAGGTATGACCCACAAAGAAATAGCCGTCCGCCTCAACGTCTCCCCGCAGACGGTCAATTACCGTATCGGGCAGACGGTTCGCCTGCTGCGCGAAGAGCTCAGCGATTACTGGCCGCTGCTCGTGCTGTTGCTGTGGCCTGACCTCTCCTGATAAGGAAATCTGAATTTTTTTTCGCCGTTCCGTTAGCATCCTTTGCTGACGGATTGTATTACTTTATAGACAAGCAAACAGCATGGCAAATTTCGAAATCGACGAAGAGGTATTGGTAGCCTTCCTCAAGGGCGAGCTGGACGCAGCGCAGGCGGCGGCCGTAGAGGCGTGGTACGACCGCTCGGCCGCAAACCGCAGGATGCTCGGCCAGGTCTATTATATATTATATGTCAGCGACCGTATCAACGACGCGGCCGGTATCGACGTCGAGCGTTCGCTCCGGCAGTTCAAGCGCCGCATGCACGCCGGACGCCGTATCTCCCTGCGCCGGAGCGCGGTGCGTATAGCCGCTGCGGCCGTGATCGCCGCGGTGCTCCTGGCCGGCGGGCTCACGACCGTGTTGCTTTCCAAGCGCCTGGCGCAGCCCGTGACCGTCGTCACCCAGCTGGGCGAGCGGTCGCAGGTGGTGCTGCCCGACGGGACGAAGGTGTGGCTCAATTCGTCGAGCAGCGTGGAGTACGTCGCCCCCTTCTTTTCGCGCCAGCGCCGCGTGAAGATGGAGGGTGAAGCCTATTTCGAGGTCGAGCACGACCGCCGGGCGCCGTTCGTCGTGTCGACCAACGGCCTGGACATCGAAGTCCTCGGCACGCGTTTCAACATCCGCAACGACGACAACGAGCATCGTGTCACCACCGTCCTGCTCGAAGGCGCCGTCAAGGCCTATGCTTCGGGACGCGAGCAGGCCTCGGTGCGCCTGCACCCCGCGCAGCAGCTGGTTTTCGACACCCGGACGCACGCCATGCGCCTGACCGACTGCCCCTCGGCCGAACGCTCGATCAACTGGATTGACGGCCGCTTCTGCTTCGAGCACGATACCTTCGGGGAGATCGTCGCCGAGCTCAAGCGCTACTACAACGTCGACATCCGCTTCATGGACAACCGGCTCCGCGACATGCGCTTCTCGGGCAATTTCCGCGTCGAGGACGGCATCTACCACATCATGTCCGTATTGCAACTGACCTATAAATTCAATTACAGGATCGCCGGCAACGACATCGAACTCTACGCAAACCCTGAACGATAACCGAATACGAACTTAAAAACCTTCGATCCGCCTATGGAAAATTAACGTCTCTTTTTTCCCGGATGCCGCACTTTTCGGCGGCCTGTTTCGACACCTAACCATTACACTAACCTAAAATCTGATCCATGAAAAAAACTAACCTTGCGACAGGCAGGGGAGGACATGTTGTCGCGACATGTTTCCGTTGTCTGTTCGTTATCCCGATGCTGCTCCTGGGATGCTTCGGCGCCACCTCTGCCGCGGCACAGACGCAGCAAGCCCTCTCGCGTGTGAGCCTCGATGCCCGGGACGCGACGGTCATCACGGTTTTCCAGGCTATCCAGCAGCAGACCGGCTGCTCGTTCGTCTACAACACGTCGGACATCGACACCGACCGCAAAGTGAGCCTCTCGGTGCACGACGAACCGCTGCAGGCCGTGTTGGATAAGCTCTTCGCGGGTTCCGACATCGCTTATACCCTTCGGGACAAGCACATCGTGCTCTCGAAGAAAGCTAAAAATCCCCCCCCCCCACAGCGCTCAGGGCGGCGTTACCGGAGTCATAAAGGACGATAAGGGCATGCCCCTGGTCGGCGCCACCGTGCTTATCAAAGGTACGACGACCGGTGCCGCCGCCGACATCGACGGCAATTTCTCGCTTCCGCAGGCCAAACCGGGGGACACGCTCGAAATTTCGCTCATCGGCTATACCAAACAGGAGCTTCCCGTCTCGGGATCCGCCCCGTTGTCGGTGGTAATGCTCGAAGACAACGAGGTGCTCGACGCCGTCGTGGTGACCGCCCTCGGTATCAAGCGCGCCGAGAAATCGCTGACCTACAACGTGCAGGAGGTCGCCGGCGACATCGTCAACACGGTCAAGGACGCCAACTTCATGAACTCGCTTTCGGGCAAGGTCGCCGGCCTTCAGATCAACGCCAGCGCCTCGGGCGTGGGCGGTTCCACGCGCGTGGTGATGCGCGGCGTGAAGTCCATCAGCGGCAACAACAACGCCCTCTATGTGATCGACGGTATCCCGATGCCCGACCTGCGTTCGTCGCAGACCGAGGGCACCTACGAAACGCCCGACGGCGGCGATTTCGAGGGTATCTCGAACCTCAACCCCGAGGACATCGAATCCATGACGGTGCTTTCGGGCGCCACGGCGGCCGCGCTCTACGGTTCGCAGGGTGCCAACGGCGTGATCGTCATTACGACCAAAAAAGGCGAGGAGGGGCGCGTGCGCGTGAACTACGCCAACAATACCACCTTCTCGTCGCCGTTCGTCATGCCGCAGTTCCAGAACACCTACGGCACCGACGCTACGGCACCTTCCATGAGCTGGGGCACGAAGCTCTCGACCCCGACCTCGTACGACCCCTCGGATTTCTTCCAGACCGGCTTCGAGGAGACCAATGCGATCTCGGTCTCGGGCGGTACGCGCGTGAACCAGTCCTATTTCTCGGCCGCTTCGCTCAATTCGCGCGGCATCATCCCCAACAACGTCTACAACCGGTACAACTTTACCTTCCGCAATACCACGCAGCTCATCAAGGACAAGCTGACGCTCGACCTGGGCGCTTCCTACATGCGCCAGTACAAGCGTAACCCGCTCGTGCAGGGCCTCTACCACAACCCGCTGATTCCCATTTACCTCTTCCCGCGCGGCGACGACATCTCCAAGTACGAGGTTTACGAGCGTTACGACGCCACGGCGGGCTATATGAAGCAGTTCTGGCCCCTGGAGTTCATCACCGGCGTCGAGAACCCCTGGTGGATTACCAACCGCGAGCTGTTCGAGAATACGGCGCACCGCTATACGTTCAACGCCACGCTCAAGTGGGACATTGCCGACTGGATCACCCTCACGGGGCGCGTGCGCACCGACAACACGGTGATGAACTATACGCGCAAGATCTATGCCTCGTCCGACAAGCTGTTCGCTTCCGAATACGGCAACTACCAGAACAACAAGATCCACCACAACAACCTCTACGCCGACGCCCTGCTGTCGATCAACAAGAGTTTCTTCGACGACAAGTTCTCCCTGTCGTTCAACCTGGGTGCGAGCATCCTCGATGACAAGAACGACGGCGAAGGCTTCGAGGGCCACCTGGCCACCCTCGCCAACAAGTTCTCGGTCTACAACGTGGATATGAGCCATTCGCAGACCAAACCCTACGCCGACCGCTACCACGACCAGACGCAGGCCGTCTACGCCACCGCCCAGCTGGGATATAACGGCATGGTCTACCTCGACGTGACGGCGCGCAACGAGTGGGCGTCGCAGTTGGCCTTCACGCCCCATATGAACATTTTCTACCCGTCGGTGGGTCTTTCGGCCGTCATCTCGTCGATGGCCGACCTTTCGAAAGCCGGCATTTCGTTCCTCAAGGTGCGCGGCTCCTATGCCGAGGTGGGCAACGCCCCGCAGCGGTTTATTACCGGTGTCAATACGCCCTTGCAGACGGGCGGTATCGTTTCGTCGGACTCCTATGCCCCGGCTGTCAACCTTACGCCCGAGCGCACCAAGTCGTTCGAAGTGGGCCTGAACGCCAAGTTCCTCGGCAACAAGATCTGGACGGACGTGACCTATTACAATACCAACACCTACAACCAGCTCTTCAGCTACGATGCACCTCCCAGCACCGGTTACAAACGTGCCTATGTCAATGCCGGCAAGGTCAACAACTGGGGTATCGAAGCGGTCGTGGGTTACAAGAACAAGTGGCGCGACTTCTCGTGGTCGACCAATGTCAACTTCTCGATGAACCGCAACGAGGTGAAGGAGCTGGTTCCCGAAGGCACGCGCGACGTGGCCGGTAACCTGGTGACTGTCGACGAGGTGAACATGGACTACGGCGGCTACCGCATGAAGGTCAAAAAAGGCGGTTCGATCGGCGACTTCTACGTGACGGGGCTCAAGACCGACGACCAGGGGCGCATCTATGTCGACCCCAATACCAATACCGTCACCACCGATCCCAATACGTGGCTTTACGGCGGCAATACCGAAGCCCGCTTCCGCCTGGGGTGGAACAACCGGTTCTCCTACAAGGGCGTGAACCTCGGCGTGCTGTTCGATGCCCGCATCGGCGGCCAGGGCGTCTCGGCGACGCAGGCCCTGATGGATCGCTGGGGTGCCTCGCAGGATTCGGCCGATGCCCGGGAAAACGGCGGTGTCTGGATCTCCGAGGATCAGAAAGTCCCCGATGCCAGGGTCTTCTACGCCAACAACGGCAACGGGCTTTCGATGCTTTCACACTACGTTTACAGCATGACCAACGTCCGCCTGCGTGAACTTACGCTGGGCTACGACCTTCCTTCCAGGTGGTTCAACGACAAGGTCGGCATGACCGTGTCGCTCGTCGGCCGCAACCTGTGGATGATCTACAACAAGGCGCCGTTCGATCCCGAGATCACCGCTTCCACGGGTACCTATTACCAGGGGCTCGACTATTTCATGCAGCCCAGCGCCCGTACCATCGGCTTCAGCGTAAGACTCCAATTCTAAAACTTCAGACCAATGAAACGATTCAATCATACAATAGGATTTTTCGCCGCCGCGGCGCTTGCCGCCTGTACCGGTGACTTCGAATCCTTCAACACCAATCCCGATGCGGTGCAGTCGGTCGACAAGAAGACCTACATCACCACCATGCAAATGGATGCCGTGATCCCGTGCAGCGACGTGGGGGCCAACGAGTTCCAGCGCGCCTGCAACCTGATGGGCGACGCCTTCGGCGGCTATCTCTCCCCGATCCAGGCCTTCAACGGCGGCAGCTGTACCTGTACTTACGACCTCGACGGTACGGACTACAACAACTATCCCTTCTCGGTGGCTTTTACCAATGTGATGCCTGCATGGCTCAACCTCAAGTACGCCTACCAGAACGGGCAGGTTACCGACGACGTCTTTGCCGTTGCCGAGGTCATCAAGGTGATGGCCCTCCAGCGTACCACCGACATCTACGGCCCGATCCCCGTTTCGAATTTCGGCCAGACCGAAAACCCCTACGAATCGCAGGAGACCGTCTACAAAAACCTTCTCACGGATCTGAATGCCGCCATCGTGGTGCTCAAGGAGTATGCGGCCAATGCCGCCGACGCCAGGCCGTTGCAGAAGGTCGACGCCGTTTACCAGGGCGACTATACGAAATGGCTCAAGCTGGCCAACTCGGTCAAGCTCCGCATGGCCATGCGCATCCGTTTCGTCGAACCTACTTTTGCCCGAACCTATGCCGAGGAAGCCGTCAGGGACGGGGTGATGACCGCTTCGGACGACGGGGCGTGGCTCAAGAGTTCCGGTTCGGTACAGGTATACAATCCGCTCGAAGAGGCGTGGAACGCCTATAACGATACCCGCATGGGTGCGACCATCGACGCTTATATGAACGGTTACGCCGATCCGCGCCTGCCGGCCTATTTCAAAACCTGCGAGGATGGCAAGTACCACGGTGTCCGCAGCGGTCTCAGCTCGATGCTGAAGGCGGACTATACCGGACTTTCGGTGCCCAACGTCGCCAAGGATACGCCCGTCGTGTGGTTCCTCGCTTCCGAGGCCGCTTTCCTGCGGGCCGAAGGCGCCATGCTCGGCTGGGAGATGGGCGGTGACGACGAATCGTTCTACAAGGCGGGTATCGAGCTGTCGTTCCTCGAACACGGGCTCACGGCCGCTGCCGCTGCCGCCTATGCCCAGAGCACGGCCGAGCCCCAGGCGTTCGAAGACGCTTCGGCCGCCTCGACGAAATACAACGCCTCGAAACCTTCGTCCGTCACCCCGAAGTGGAATGCCGGCGCCGGGGACGAGGAGAAACTCGAACGGATCATCACGCAGAAGTGGATCGCCATGTTCCCCAACGGGCAGGAAGCCTGGTCGGAATTCCGCCGCACGGGCTACCCCAAGGTGATCCCGATCGTCAACAACCTCAGCGGCGGCAAGGTCGATACCAACGTCCAGGTGCGCCGTATGACCTTCCCGCGTTCGGAGTACTCGAACAATGCCGCCGGCGTGGCGGCTGCCACCGCACTGCTCGGCGGAGCCGATACCGGCGGTACGAAACTCTGGTGGGATAAGAAATAATGAACCTAAAAACAACACGGAAGATGAAAAATTTCTTGAAATACGTCGCGGCCCTTGCGATCGTGGGTGCCTTTTTCGTCGCTTGTTCGGATTGGACGGATCCCGAGCGTGAAATTACGCAGCATCCCGACCAGCAGTCGCCCATCCTGCGCGATAATGCCTACTACCAGGCCCTGCGCGAATACAAAAAGACCAAGCACAAGATCGCTTTCGGCTGGTACGGTTCGTGGACGGCCGTGGGCGCATCCTACCAGACCCGCCTGCAGAGCGCTCCCGACTCGATGGATATCATCTCCATCTGGAGCCAGTGGCATTCGCTGACCCCCGAGCAGATCGCCGACAAGGAGTTCGTGCAGAAGATCAAGGGCACGAAGGTGACCTTCACGATCTTCTCGGACAAGATGCCCGAGCCGTTCCTCACCGAGATCGGCGGCGGCGAATATACCGACGAGGCCATCGAAGCCTATGCCAAAGGCTTATTGCAAGGACTCGATGGACAAGTACAGCTACGACGGCATCGACGTCGACTACGAACCCGGCTACGGCGCTTCGGGGCCGTTCGTGGGGCATGACAACGAGCTGTTCAGGAAGCTGATCCTGGCCATGAGCAAATACGTCGGCCCCAAGTCGGGGACGGGACGCCTGCTTATGATCGACGGCGTGCCCTATGCCGTGCATGCCGATGTGGCCGACTGCTTCGACTACGGCATCGTGCAGGCTTATAATTCTTACGGCTATACCGATTTGCAGGATCGCTTTGACGAAGCCGATAAGAAAGGCTGGAAGCCCGAGCAGTATATCTTCGCCGAGAACTTCGAGTCCCTCTGGAAAACCGGCGGCGTGTCGCATGAATGCCGCGACGGCCAGAGGGTCAACTCGCTGCTGGGCATGGCGCGCTTCAACCCCACGCAGGGTTTCGGTGCCGGTTTCGGTGCCTACCACATGGAGTATGAGTACGCCAATTCGTCGATGCCTTACAAGTATATGCGCGAGGCGATCCAGGATGTGAACCCCGCCGGCGGCGACCTGATCGTCGGTCTGACCTCGACCGGCTTGTCCAAATACCTGTTCCTGGTCGGGGACGACGGTACCATCACGGGCGAGGTGGACGAAAAAATCCGGGTCGAGCTGGCTCGTCCTGCCCCGGCCGACGTTTCGTTCCCGCTGGCTATCGACAATTCGCTGGTCGATGCCTACAACGAAAAGCACGGCACCTCCTACGAGCCGATCGACCCCGCGCGTGTTTCACTCGGCACGCTCGGCGTGGCAGCCGGTGCGTTCTTGTCCGACGAGGTGTCCGTTACCGTAAGTTCTGCCGGGATCGAGAAGGGATACTACCTGATCCCCATCGTCGTGGAACTTCCCGCGGAAGATATTTATACCTCGAAGGAGACACTGGTGCGTTACGTGCTGGTGACGGTGTCGGCGATGGAGATCGACGTCGATGCGACGGCGCTTACGGGCGTGAAGATCGAACCTGCCTCCGGGTGGACGATCGTCTGCTACCAGGGCACCGCTTCGAGCGGCGCCAACGGCGTCTGGAACCTCGATTCCGATGCGCAGAAGGCCTGCATGTTCGACGGCAAGCTCGACTCCAACTGCTGGTATGCCGCGAATGCGTCCTATTCGTGGGGAACGGCGGCAACTTCATCATCACGCTGGACAAGGCCTACGACATCAACGGCTTCCGCTGGCATATCTACTACGAGGACTCCAACCCCGAATGTACCGATTTCCAGTACAGCGAGGACGGCACCAACTGGTATAGCCTCACCAATGAAATTTCGTTCGTGCCCAAACTCTCGGCCGACAACTGGAAGATATTCCAGTTCAAGAAGACCGTCAAAGCCCGCTATCTCCGGGTATACGTCGGCCGGGTAACCGATTTCACCAGTATGAACGAGGCCGAGATTTTCGCCCCTGCAAACTAAACCTAAAACAAGAGAACTATGAAACTGAAATATTTGGTCGCTCCGCTGTTGTTCGCCGCCGCTGCGGCGACGGGCTGTCAGGAGTCCGCGGAGACCTATCCTGCGATCTACATGACCGATGCGCAGAACAATCCCGACAAATCAATGACCATCGACGAACCCCCTGCCGAGACCTCGATCACCGTATCCTCCTCGGTGGTTATGGAGCACGACGTGCGGATCCAGTTGGAAGTGCGGCCCGAACTGCTGGCTGCCTATAACGACAAGTACGGCAAAAACTACCAGATTCCGCCCGAGGAAAGCTACGCCCTGAGTTCGACCGAAACGACCATCCTGGCCGGCTACAACACCTCTTCGGCGATCGACTTCACGGTGTCGTCCGTCTCGGAGTTCGCCGAGGGCGTGACCTATTGCGTCCCCGTGGGCATCAAGACCGTATCCGGCGGAATAAGCGTGCTCGAACCGAGCCGCACGCTCTTCATCGTGCTGAAGACCCCGGTGATCAGCAAGGCGATCTACCTGGGATCGAGCAACATCTACAAGGTGACTTCGTTCCAGGAGAATTCCGACCTGGCAGCCCTTCCGCAGCTCACGCTCGAAGCCCGCGTATACATGCTCGGCTTCCAGACCCGCGATCCTTATATCAGTTCCATCATGGGTATCGAGGGCATATGCGGCGTACGTTTCGGCGACGTGAAGGTCGATCCCGACTGCATCCAGATCTGTCACGACTCCTACCAGCCCGCAGCTACCGACAAGCCGTTCGACAAGGAGAAGTGGTACCACGTCGCCGCAGTCTGGACGGGCTCTTCGTGGGACATCTATATCAACGGGCAGTATGCCACGGGCGTGGAAACGCAGGGCGAGACCATCGACCTGACGAGCGACAATTCGGGCGGTTTCTACCTGGGAGCCTCCTATGGCGGCGGCCGTACGCTGAACGGCTATGTCGCCGAGTGCCGCGTATGGACACGCGCCCTCTCGCAATCCGAGATCGCCAACAACATGAACTATGTCGACCCCACGTCCGACGGGCTGCTCGCTTACTGGCGCATGAACGCCTGGGAGCCCAACGACAGCGGTTCCGGCAATATCGTGCGCGACCTCACGGGCCATGGTTACGATGCCGTCGGCGGCAGCTCCAACCCGACGATGATGGACACCAAGTGGAATTAGTCCGCTTATAGACCGACAGGGGCCGTGCGACCCCGGCATAAGCCGGGTTGCACGGCCTTTTTTCATACTCCTGCTTCGGGCTGTCCCTGCTTCGGGCTGCAAACCCGCCCCGGATGGCGGCCTGTCGTGGCCTGTCGGCAGTCTGTCGGCGGTTTCGGTTTCCGGCTGTCCCCGTTCCCCGACGGTTTTCGGCTGCGGTTTGCCTTTGGCTGGCTGTTCTCCGGCGGCGCCCTTCCGGCTGCGGCCACGGCTCGCTCCGCCCTCCTCCGGCTTTGCCGGTTCATCCCGATTTGTTGTTGTACCCGACCTAAAGACCTTATGAAAAAAATCACGCTTATCTCTTTTTGCCTTGCCGCTTTCGCCTTTGCTTCGTGCGCCGGCGGCGGGTGCCCGGCCACGGGCATCATCCCGGCCCCGCAGCAGGTGACGTGGGGCGAAGGTGCCTTCCGTATGCCTGCCAAGCTGCTCTACACGACCGACCTCGACGGGCAGGACAAGGCCGACCTCGCGGCGTGGATGCAGCGTGCCGCGGACGGATTCTTCCCCGCCTCCTTTGCCGAGGCCTCCGACGGCGACATGCCCGCGCTCGAACTGCTTCGTACGGGCGACGGCGCCCCCGAAAGCTACCGTCTCGACGTCTCCCGCACAAAGATCACGCTCACGGCCCCCGATGCCGCAGGGTTGTTCTACGGACTCCAGTCGCTCGCACAACTGGCCGGGCACCACGGCCGCCGCATTCCGGCCGTCACGATCGTGGACGCCCCGCGCTTCGGTTACCGGGGCTTCATGCTCGACGTCTCGCGCCATTTCCGCGACAAGGAGTTCGTCGAACGTCAGCTCGACCTCATGGCGCGCTACAAGCTCAACCGCTTCCACTGGCACCTGACCGACGGAGCCGGATGGCGCATCGAAATCAAAAAATACCCCGCCCTGACCGACATCGCCGCCTGGCGTCCCTATCCCGACTGGGAGGGATGGAACTTCGGCGGCAAACGCTACTGCCACCGCGACGACCCGGCGGCCGCCGGGGGCTATTACACGCAGGACGACATCCGCGAGGTGGTCGAATACGCCCGCGCCCTGCATATCGAGGTGATCCCCGAGATCGAGATGCCGGGACATAGCGAGGAGGTGCTGGCCGTCTTCCCCGAACTCTCGTGCAGCGGCAAACCCTACACGGACTCCGATTTCTGCATCGGCAACGAGCAGACGTTCGAATTCCTTGAGAGCGTGCTCTCCGAAGTGATCGGGCTCTTCCCTTCGGAATATATCCATATCGGCGGCGACGAGGCTTCGAAACAGGGGTGGCGCACCTGCCCCGAATGTGCCGCCCGGATGCGTCGGGAGGGACTGCAGGACGTCGATGAACTGCAAAGCTACCTGGTGCACCGCATCGGGACGTTCCTCGCCGCCAAGGGCCGCTGCCTGCTGGGCTGGGACGAGATTCTCCAGGGCGGGCTCGCGCCCGGCGCTACGGTCATGTCGTGGCGCGGCACCGAGGGCGGGATCGCCGCGGCCAGGGCCGGACACCGCGCCGTGATGGCTCCCTCGAACTACTGCTACCTCGATTTCTGCCAGGACGACCCCACCCGCGAGCCGGTCGCCGCCGCGGCGTTCCTCACCCTCGCGCAAGCCTACTCCTACGACCCTGCGCCCGATTCGCTGGGTGCGGATGTCGTGCCGATGATCCTCGGCGTGCAGGGCAACCTGTGGTGCGAGCACGTGCCCACAGCCGAACATGCCGAACACATGATCTGGCCGCGCCTGCTGGCGATTGCCGAAGTGGGGTGGAGCGCCCCCGAACGGAAGGACTACGACGACTTCCACGCCCGCGTGCTCGACGCCGTGGCGTGGATGCAGCAGCGCGGATACCACCCCTTCGACCAGAAAAATGCCGTCGGCCCCCGCCCCGAATCGCTCGATACCCTGCATTGCCTTTCGACCGGCAGGCAGGTGGTTTACCGTACGCCTTACAGCCCGAAATACCCGGCTGCGGGCGACGCTTCGCTGACCGACGGGCTGTGCGGCGGGTGGAACTACGGCGACCGCCGCTGGCAGGGGTGGCTCGATACGGATGTCGAACTGGTCGTCGACCTCGGGGAACGCCAGCCTGTGAAACGTATCGCGGCCTGTTTCATGCAGGGTTTCTATGCCGACATCTGGATGCCCCGTGCGGTCGAAATCTCGGTTTCGGACGACGACAGGCACTATACGCCCCTTGCCGCGGTCGAAAACGACATCCCGTTCGAATACAAGCAGGATTGCTACCGCGAGTTCGGCTGGTCGGGCCAAACCGCGGCGCGTTACGTGCGGCTGAAAGCCCAGCACAACGGCCATCCCGGCGGCTGGATTTTCACCGACGAGATTATTGTGGAGTAACCCCGCCGGGGCGGATTCCCGGGATGCTTTCTCGCGATGTGCCTGCCGCTACAATGGGAAAGGGGGGGCGCCAAGTCTTTCCGGCCTCCCGGGAACCGCGTGTCCTGAAATGCCCCGGATGGCAGCAGTGCAAATAAAAAAGGGCTGTCAACGATATGCCTGACAGCCCTTTTTCCATGCCGGGTCGGTTCTTTGCTATTGATCCCGCCGTCCGTTTCCCGGTTATGTTTCCCGATTGTGTTTTCCTTGTTCGTTTATCCTTGCGCCCGTCCGTGTACCCTTGCGTTCTTGTCCCGGTTTATCTTTGCGCTCGTCCGCGTATCCTTCCGTCTTTGTTCCGGCTTATTCTTGCGCTCATCCTTGTTCCTTTGCGTCCTTGTCCTCCTTTTTATCTCTGCAATCCGGCCGTCGCTGCGCGCACGCAACCCCTCCGGTTACTTCTCGCGGAAAATGTTGAGGTGCGCCAGCAGCGGGTTGCGGCGGTCGAGCAGCAGGAACTCCGCCAGCAGCAGCACGAGCGCTGCGATGAGCAGGTATTGGTACTGCTCGTTGAACTCTTCGAAACGCATCATCGACAACTCGGTCTGTTCCATTTCGTTGATGCTCTTTACGATCTCGTCGAGGCCGATCGACTGCTTGGTCGAACGCACATAGGCGCCGCCCGTGATCTGGGCCACCTCGGAGAGCATCTTCTCGTCGAGCTTCGAGACGACCATATCGCCCTTCTCGTCCTTGATGAACTCCCCGCCGATCTGGATCGGGGCGCCTTCGGGCGTGCCGATGCCGATGGTGTAGATGCGTATGCCCATCTCCGCGGCGCGTTTGGCCACCGCCAGGGCGTCGTCCTCGTGGTTCTCGCCGTCGGTCACCAGGATGATGACCCGGCTGTGTGTCTCTTCCGTTTCGCCCGAGAACGACAGCAGCGCCTGTGACAGCGCCTTGCCGATGGCCGTGCCTTGTACCGACACCAGCGACGGGTCGATCCGCTTGGCGAAGGCTTTCGCCATGCGGTAGTCCGACGTGATGGGCAGCTGCACCTTCGGTTCCCCGGCGAAGACGATCAGCCCCACGCGGTCTTGCCTGAGCCCGTCGAAAAGTTTGTTGATGGCATATTTGGTGCGCTCGAGCCGGTTGGGTTCGAAATCCTCGGCCAGCATCGAGTTCGAGACGTCGACCACGAGCATCATCTCCACGCCCTGCGCCTTCTCCTCGCGGAGCTTCGACCCGAACTGCGGGCGTGCCACGGCCAGTATGAGCAGCACGACGGCCGTGCAGAAGAGGATGAACTTGAGTGCGGTACGCCCGGTCGAAACCTCGGGCATCAGTTCCTCCAGCACCCCGGGGTTCCCGAAGCGTGCGAGCCTTTTGCGGCGGCGTGCCGCCGCCCAAAAGATCAGTACCAGTGCCGGGATTGCCAGCAGCAGCCAGAGATATTGCGGATTTGCGAATCTGAACATAACGAATGCCTGCCCGGCGTATTGTTTCCCGTTTGCTGTCCCTGTCCGACCCGCCGGGTTTGCATTAAGGCACCTGGGGTGCCTGTCGGACAGCGACATTCCCTCCGCAATCTTCCTTCCGGCAAAGGGAGGGCTTTGCCGGCGTCTGGGGCGTGGTGCCCGTCAGGGTATCCGTTTGAGCACCAGGTTTGCGAACAGGAACTCCGCGAACAGCAGCAGCAGCCCCGCCAGCGCCCACAAGAGGTACTGTTCGTGGTAGGTGACGTGTTCCGTAACCTCCACCTTGCTCTTTTCCAGTTGGTTGATCTGGTCGTAAATGGCTTTCAGCTTGGCCTTGTCCGTGGCGCGGAAATACTCCCCGCCCGTCATCTCGGCGATCGACCGCAGGGTCTTTTCGTCGATCTCGACCTTGGCCATCACCGTGCCGCCCGTGGGCGTGCCGTAGATGTCCACGGCGGGGTAGGGGCGCCATGCCCTCGGTGCCGACGCCGATCGTGTAGACGCGGATGCCCTGCGCCTTGGCGATCTCGGCCGCCGTCTGGGGTGCGATCTCGCCGCGGTTGTTCACGCCGTCGGTCAGCAGGATGATGACCTTCGACTTGGCCTCGCTCTCGCGCAGGCGGTTGATCGCCGTGGCCAATCCGTTGCCGATGGCCGTGCCGTCCTCGATCAGTCCGCTGCGGATGCGCGACAGCAGGGTCTGCAACGTGCTCTGGTCGGTGGTCAGGGGGCTCTGCGTGAAGGCCTCGCCCGCGAATGCCACCAGCCCGATCCGGTCGCCGTAGCGGTCGGCGATGAACGATCCGGCCACCTCCTTGGCCGCCGTGATGCGGTCGGGGCGGAAGTCGCGTGCCAGCATCGAACCCGAGACGTCAATGGCCAGCATGATGTCGATGCCCTCGGTGTTCGTGCGCGAAAGACGCTCGACGTCCTGCGGGCGCGCCAGCGCCACGACCAGCAGCGCGAATGCCGCCGCACGCAGCACGAACGGCAGGTGCCGCAGGTAATAACGTATGGTCTTCGGGGCGCGCACGACACCGTCGACCGACGAGATCTGTATCGCCGCCCCGCCCTGCAACGTCCGCCAGACGTAGTAGCCGGCCATCGGTACGAGTGCCGTCAGCAGCCACAGATAGTATGGTGATGCGAAATGCATAGTCCTTGTGTTTTACCAGTTTTTCGTTCCCCGGACGACGACGCCCTGTTTCTCCTTCAGCTTGTCCTGCGTGCGGTCTTCCTGGGCCTGGATGGCATCGAGCATCTGTTCCTGCTCCTGCGGGGAGATACCCGCCGGAACGGGCTGCTGCTGCCCCTCCTGGTCGCCTTCGCCCTCCTTGTCCGGCTGCGAAGGATACTGCTGCCGGTCGCCCTGCTGCTCCTGGTCGCCGCCCTGCTGCTCCTGGTCATCGCCCTTTTGGCCCTTGTCGTCCTGCTGCTGGTCGCCGTCCTGTTTGTCCTGTCCGTTGCCCTGTTGCTGCTGATCCTGGTTCTGGTCTTTGTCCTGGTTCTTGTCGTCGCCGCCACCGCCGCCGTCCTCGTTGTCGTCTAACAGGCGCTTGGTGTAGGCGTAGTTGTACTTGGCCTGCTGGTCTGCGGGATTCAGCCGCAGCGACTGTTTGTAGCTTTCGAGCGCCTCCTTGTATTTCTGCTGCTTGAACTGGGCGTTGCCGAGGTTGTAGAACGCTTCGGCACGCTCCCCATCCGTACGCAGCGAGTCGGCCGCGGCCCTGCGCATCGTCTGCTCGGCCTTGTCGAACCGCTCGGCCTTGTAGAGCGCGTTGCCGAGGTTGTAAGTCGCCTCGAACGATTCCGGTGCGGCCTCCAGCGCCCGCTCGTAACGCTCGATGCTCTTCTCGTAGTTGCCCTTGTTGTATTGCCGGTTGCCGCGCCGCACCTCGCTGCGTTCGGGCATGTTCTGCGCCGAAGCCCCGAGTGCGGCCAGGAGGAATACCACTGTGTATATGAGTTTATACATCTGTCACGCATTTTAGTTTTTCACCGGCTCCTGCCCTTCGGTCTCCTCCTCCGCCTCGGCGACCTTGGTCTCCTCGACGAAATAGTAGGCTTTCAGGTAGTCGGCCTCGTTCTGCTCCGCATCGGGCGTCGCCTTGGCGAACTTCACCAGGTCGGCGTCGCGCAGGATCGCCGTCAGATCCATCCGGGCCTTGTCGGGCAGTTCCTCCGCGCGCATCGCCTCTATGATCTCATCCGAGGTCATCTCCATGGCGCCGAAGCCCCACCGTGCCGCGACGTAGGTGCGCAGGATGTCCGTCAGTGCCGAATAATATTGCTTGTGCTTGTTGTTCTGCCACAGCTTCTGGTGGTGCAGCGCCTCCAGCGCCTTGATCGCCACGACGTGCGGCGGCTGGGGCGGTGACGGCCTGAACAGGTCGCCGAGGCGTTTGCCGCGGCTCTCCAGGTAACGTTTCAACGCATAGGCCGCCGCCAGCAGCAATACGAGTGCGAGCGCGCCCCATTGGGCGTAACCGCTGACCTCCCCGAAGCGGAACGGCAGGTTCCACTGGGGCTTCACGTCGTAGATCGACTGCGACGTCGAGTCGATCTGGAAGGTCGCCACCTCCAGGTAGAGCGAGTCGCGCGCCCAAAGCGTGTCGACGATGTTCTTGTCGGCATACAGCACGGCCGGGCGGCCGAGATTCCACTTGCCCTCCTCGAACGCCGCCAGCGTGTAGCGCTTGCGGAGTTTGAGGTGGCGGCCGTCGCGTTCGAGCGTGTCGACCGGATGCTCCTTGTAGAGTTCGATGGCGCTTCCCGGCTTATCCTCGAATTCGGGGAACTGCACCACCTGCACCAGGTCTTTCTCGACGTCGACCACCAGGTCGAAACGGTCGCCGATCATGACGCTGTCGGGCTGGATGTGCGCCGTGACCTGCGGCACGTCGGACTGGGCCCGCGCCGCTGCGCCCGCGAGGAGCAGCGCTATTGCAAAAAGTCGTTTCATCGCTGTTTGAACAGTTTTATCAGTTCGGCCACATAGTCGCCGTCGGTCGAGACCATCGCCGTGTCGATGCGGTTGTGCTTGAGCGTCGATTCGATCTGTGCGCTGCGCTGCCGCCATTTTTCGGCGTAATGCTCCCTCACGGCGCGCGACGAGGTGTCGACCCAGACCTTGCGGCCGCTCTCGGCGTCTTTCAGCTCGACGATGCCCACGTCCGGCAACTCCGTTTCGCGCGGGTCGTAGACGCGTATGCCCACCAGGTCGTGCTTGCCGCCGGCGATCTTCAGCGCGTCGTCCAGCGCCGCCCTGTCCTTCGACGAGTCCATGAAGTCCGAGAGGATGAAGGTCGTGCAGCGCTTCTTGTTGACGTTGGTCAGGAACCGCACCGGCTCCGAGAGCTTCGTGCCCGCGGATTCGGGCCGGAATCCGATCAGCTCGCGGATGATCATCAGGATGTGGCTGCGCCCCTTCTTCGGGGGGATGAACTTCTCTACGCGGTCCGAAAAGAAGATGCACCCCACCTTGTCGTTGTTCTGCGCGGCGGAGAAGGCCAGCACGGCGGCGATTTCGGTGATGATGTTCTTCTTCAGGCGGTCGGTCGAGCCGAACATGCGCGAGGCCGAGACGTCGACCAGGAGCATCATCGTCAGCTCGCGTTCCTCCTCGTAGATCTTGATGTGGGGTTTGCGCGAGCGCGCCGTCACGTTCCAGTCGATGTCGCGCACGTCGTCGCCGGCGCGGTACTCCCTCACCTCGGAAAACGACATGCCCCGTCCGCGGAAAGCCGTATGGTACTTTCCGGCGAAGATCTCGTTCGACAGACCGCGGGTCTTGATCTCGATCTTGCGGACGCGTTTGAGAATATCGTTCTCGTTCTCCTGCATCGTTAGGGTACGATTACGTTGTTGAGAATGTCGGTGATGATCTCCTCCGAGGTGATGTTCTCGGCCTCGGCCTCGTACGTCAGGCCTATGCGGTGGCGCAGCACGTCGTGGCAGACGGCGCGCACGTCCTCGGGGATGACGTACCCGCGGCGGCGGATGAAGGCGTAGGCGCGGGCGGCCTTGGCCAGCGAGATCGAGGCACGGGGCGAGCCGCCGTAGGCGATCAGGTTCTGCAGCTTCTGGAGGTTGTACTCGGCCGGTTCGCGCGTGGCGAAGATGATGTCGATGATGTATTTCTCGATCTTCTCGTCCATGTAGACGTCCTCGACCACCTTGCGGGCCTTGACGATGTCTTCGGGGGTGATGACCTTGTTGACCTCGGGCATGCCGGCGCCCGAGAGGTTCATGCGCACGATGTCGCGCTCCTCCTGCTTCTTGGGGTAGGAGATTTTGGCTTTGAGCATGAAACGGTCGACCTGCGCTTCGGGCAGCGGGTAGGTTCCCTCCTGTTCGAGCGGGTTCTGCGTGGCCAGCACCAGGAAGGGCTGCGGCAGCGGATAGGTGTTGTCGCCGATGGTCACCTGGCGCTCCTGCATGGCCTCCAGCAGTGCCGACTGCACCTTGGCGGGCGCGCGGTTGATCTCGTCGGCGAGCACGAAGTTGGCAAAGACGGGACCCTTCTTGACGAGGAAACGCTCCTCCTTCTGCGAGTAGATCAGCGTACCGATCAGGTCGGCCGGCAGTAGGTCGGGGGTGAACTGTATGCGCGAGAATCCGGCATCCACGGCTTTTGCCAGCGTGGTGATGGCCAACGTCTTGGCCAGTCCGGGCACGCCCTCCAGCAGGATGTGTCCGTTCGACAGCAGGCCGATCAGCAGCGTGTCTACCAGATGGCTCTGGCCCACGATGACCTTGCCCATTTCCGTGCGGAGCGTATCGACGAATACCGATTCGCGTTCGATCCGCTCGTTGAGTTCTTTGATGTTGATGACTTCGCTCATTGTTTTATTATATGTTGAATTTCATGCTTCATACCCTGCGCCGGGCACTCTTGCCCGCAGCCTCCGCCTCCGCCCGGCGCAAACGTTGCCGTATTGTCGTCGGATACGCAAGACTCGATTTATTATTGGGAACGATTCCCGAATGAAATTATTGCAAAATTAATAAAATTACGGATAAAATGTTTTGAATTGCCCCTTTTTTGCTATCTTGTAATCACTTACCCCTTGAATCCCATGCTATGCGAAAACTGTATTATTTAGCCTGCAGTATTGTCTTATCCGGCCTTACCGCCTGTGAAGTGCCTCCGCTGGCGGATGGAAGCTCTGCTGAAACTGCTGAAGGCGTTGCGACGGCTCCGATCTCGCACACGATTCCCGCGGCGAAGGCGCTGGAACATCTTGCCGGGGCACTGGTTGCCCTTGACGGGCCGACCCGTTCTCCGGGTGAATCGAGAACCGTGCAACGCGTTACGGCGGTTACGTGGGACGATCTGAGGGCGTCTGCGACCCGCAGCGGAGAATGTTCTGCCGACTCGCTTGTTTATTTAGTCGAGTTCGAAGATGGAAAAGGCAGTGCCATTCTGGCTGCGGACGACCGGCTCGAACCTGTTATCGTGATCTACGATACGTATAAAATGAAGAAGGAAGATTTGCGGGAACCGCCGGTCGATCCGGATGCTTGGCGGACACTTGAAAATCTTTATTGCGAAGAGGATGACGACTATTATCTGGGGGCAAGCGAACTCCCGGAGCTACCTGTCGAAAATACGCTTTTGGAACATCAACTCATCTACGATTATATCAATAAGGAAGTAGAAGATACGGGCGGTGCTGTTTATACGGTTGAGAGCGGTTGGAATCTGAGCCGATCCGTGAGTCCCATGCTGACGACTCAATGGCATCAGGGAGCCCCGTTTAAACTACGTTTTCCGATTAGTACTTCGTGGACTATCTGGGCTCCGCCCGGATGTGTCACGATCGCCGTGGCCCAGATTATGAACTATCACCAATTTCCGCGCAATTATTGTGATTGGTCGCTGGTAAATCAATATAATCTAAAAAACTCCTTGAGGAAAATGACCAGGATGTGCTGGACGAAGTCGCGTTGTTGTCTAAAAAGGTGGCTGGCGGTTGTCGCGTGGAATGTAATTTTTTTGGCTCTGGGGAAACTTTTTCCACGCCGGCCAAAGCCAAGCGTTTTCTTCGCGATATGGGCTATACCGGGATCGAGAAACATCTCGGATATGACGCGGACGTGATTAAGACAACACTGAATAAAGGTTGTCCTGTCTTTATCGGGGCTTTGGCTTCCAGCAATCATGGTCACGCATGGGTGATAGACGGATATCTGAATTACGAAAACATCATCAAAACCTACAACGGCCCTGCCACTTTGTTGGAAACAAAAACAGTGAATAAACTATTCGTACACTGTAATTGGGGCTGGCAGAGTACTCGTAAGAATGGATATTATGCCAGTAAGGTTTTTGATACCCGAAACGGGCCTGCGGATTTGAGCGGATATCCGGTGGCGACTCGTGGGATCGATACTAAAAATTACACATGGTGGTTCCGGATCGTTACTTATAACAAACCCCGATAGTTATGAAAAAACTGATTATATTGTGGGGTGCCGTATTGGCCTCCCTATTGTTTTGCGGATGTCCTCCGGGCTCTGCGCCTTACGAGGATTTTTACTCCCGGTCGTTCGTCTTGCTATATTGTCAGGTAAGCGATATCTCGATCGAACGTCGGTATTATCCCGAAGACGATCCCGATTACAACCTCGGCTATTTTATCTGGTTCGTTGCTGATAAACTTTATCAGGCAAACAGGAACGGTGAAGAAAAACAGGTCTACGATGCGCTTTGCGAAAAGTACAATGATGTGACCTACAACCGTAAGGTACGATACTCCTATGGCGAATACAATCGCCCGAGATGTTCCTGCTTTTTTACGGACTTGGAGATATGGAGCACTGCCGACTGGGATGCCGGTCATCCGGCGGGAACGCCGCTCGATGACATCGTGCGTTTCGAAAGCGATACCCCCTGGCCCTATATCCGGAGCGGTTATACGCAGCGGTATTCCGACAAGAAAAGGGGCGAGTACTATCCGGTTCACTGTTTGGTTTCGGAACTTACGGCGGACGACATGACCCTGTTGCCGGATTACTTTTTTATCCTGTTTACCTCGCGTCCCGCCCTCGACCTGCAACATACCATCCGTGTCCGGTTGACCGACGATGCCGGGAATGTGTACGAGGCTGGCATCGACGTGGATTTCAGCCTGTGACCCGAACCATCCGTGCGGAAACGGGTATTTCTGTCCCTGTCGTTGGCTGTGTTTTCGGATGTCCCGACAGTATTGCAGCCGGCCGGCAGTCCGCTTTGGATTGCTGTGCCCCGAATCGGCGTGCGGGGCTTTTTCGGTAAATTTTATTCCGAAATCGGCAGGGCTCTGCCGAAGGGCTTGCGAAAAAGTATTAACTTTGCAGCCATGGAACCCAAAGAATCTCCGATACTGCAAGGCCTGAACCCCGCACAGCGCGATGCCGTGGTCAATTACGACTCCCCGTCGCTCATCATCGCCGGCGCCGGTTCGGGCAAAACGCGCGTGCTGACCTCGCGCATCGCCTATATGATCGAGCAGGGCGTGGCGCCCTTCAACATCCTGGCGCTCACCTTTACCAACAAGGCCGCCGAGCAGATGCGCGAACGCATCGCGCAGATGATCCCCGACAACCGCAGCCGCTATATCCGCATGGGTACGTTCCACTCGGTCTTTTCGCGCATCCTGCGCGAGAATGCCGAAAAGATCGGTTTCCCCGAGTCGTTTACGATCTACGAGCCCTCGGACTGCAAGAACCTGCTCAAGACCATCGTCCGCGAACTGAACCTTCCCGACGAGAAATACAAGCCCAACCTCATCGCCTCGCGTATCTCCTACGCCAAGAACTGCCTGGTGACGCCCGGCGCCTACCTCGCCAACTCGGTCTATGCCGCCGAAGACCGGCAGGCGCAGATCCCCGAGTTCGGCAATGTCTACAATATCTACTGCCAGCGCTGCAAGCGCAACGGTGCGATGGACTTCGACGACCTGCTTTTGCAGACCAACATCCTGCTGCGCGACGCCCCGGACGTGCTGGCGCGCTACCAGGAGCTGTTCAAATACATCCTGGTGGACGAGTACCAGGACACCAACTACGCCCAGTACGTCATCATCCGCCGCCTGTCGCAGCTCCACTCCAAGGTCTGCGTCGTGGGCGACGACGCACAGTCGATCTACTCGTTCCGCGGTGCCAAGATCGAGAACATCCTCTCCTTCCAGAAGGATTTTCCCGCGGCCAAGGTCTTCAAGCTCGAGCAGAACTACCGCTCGACCCGCACGATCGTCGATGCGGCCAACTCGGTCATCGTCCGCAACTCCAGGCGCATGGAGAAGCATTGTTTCTCGGAGGGCGACGTGGGTGAACCGATCCGCATTCTCAAGGCCTATACCGACCGCGAGGAGGCCGAAATGGTGGTCTCCGACCTGCGCGACAAAGTTCGCTCGACGGGCGACGACTGGTCGGAAGCGGTGATCCTCTACCGCACCAACAACCAGTCGGCCGTGCTGGAGGACAACCTCCGCCGCCGGGGCGTTCCCTACCGCATCTACAAGGGCAGTTCGTTCTACGACCACAAGGAGGTCAAGGACATGCTGGCCTATATCCGGCTGGTGATCAACCCGCGCGACGACGAGGCGTTCAAACGCATCGTCAACTACCCGACGCGCGGCATCGGCGACACGACCGTGCAGCGCATCGCGCAGCTGGCCGCTGAGCGGGGCGTCTCGATGTGGGAGGCGGTCGACGCGCTGGTCGCCGAACCGGCCGCCGACCCCGTGCAGCGGACCATCGCCCGCAAGGTGGCGGATTTCGTGGCGATGATCCGCTCGCTGTCGCTCGCCCGCAACGAGAAGGGGCTTTACGACTTCGGGCTCGAGATCGCCACCCGCTCGGGCATCCTCGCGGCCTACCGCGCCGAGAATACCCCCGAGGCGACCTCGGCATTGGACAATATCGAGGAGCTGCTGAACTCGATGCAGGAGTTCAAGGAGCGGTGCGACGCCGAAATCCGCAACGGGGAGCGTCCGCAGGACGAAGAGGCGACCATCGAGGAGTGGTTGCAGAACGTCATGCTGATGACCGACATGGACAAGGACGACCCCGAGGATCGCAACAAGGTGACGCTGATGACCGTCCATTCGGCCAAGGGGCTCGAATACAAATACGTGTATATCGTCGGTCTGGAAGAAAACCTCTTCCCCTCGCAGCGGGCCGCCGAGTCGCCCGACGGCATGGAGGAGGAGCGGCGCCTGCTCTACGTGGCCCTGACGCGTGCCAAGGTCGAGGCGACGATCTCCTACGCCGAGATGCGTTTCAAGTGGGGCAACATGGAGTTCTCGCGCCCGAGTTGCTTCCTGCGCGAGATCGACCCGAAATATGTCAGGGCCGACTTCGGTACCGGCACCGACGACGACCGCCCGCACCGCTCGCCCGACGGATCCGCACCTTCGGCCATCGACGAACTGCGCCGCCGCTTCGACTACCGTTTCCAGCAGAAACAGCAGGCTGCGGGCGGGAACAATGGCGGCGGCCGGCCGGGCAGCAACCCCGGCCGCGGCAATTTCGGCGGCCGCCCCTCCGACGGCGAATCCGGCCCCGCAAGGCGTTTCGCCCGGGCTGCGGCACCCCGCGACGCCCGCCCGCAGGGGCGTCCCGACCCGGCGCTCGTCCAGGCCCCGCGCCCCTCGACCGACGGCATGCGCCGCATCGGTGTGCGGCAGGCGGCCGACGGCGGCGTACCCCCTCGGCGATACGATGCCCGTCAGCGGCGATTATACCGTGGGACAGCGCGTCGAGCACCCCAAATTCGGCGTGGGTATCGTGCAGCGCATCGAGACCCTCGCCACCGACCACAAGCTGGTCGTGGCCTTCGACGGCGCGGGCGAAAAGACCCTGCTGGCCAAATTCGCCAAACTGACCAAACTATAACAGCGATGGCGACCCCCCCCCTTGTGTCGGTCTGCATGACCACCTACAACCACGAAGCTTACCTTGCCCAGGCCATCGAGAGCGTGCTGGCGCAGCAGACCTCGTTCGGGGTCGAGCTGGTGCTGGGCGACGATTGCAGTACGGACTCCACGGCCGCTATTTGCCGCGAATACGCGGCGAAATACCCCGGCCGCGTGCGTTTCGTCACGGGCCAGCGCAACGTGGGCTGGCGTGCCAACTACCGCCGCACGTTCGAGGCCTGCCGCGGGAAATACGTGGCCTACTGCGACGGCGACGACTGGTGGAGCGACCCCCGCAAGTTGCAGATGCAGGCCGACCTGCTGGAGTCCGACCCCTCGTGCGGGATGTGCTATACGCGCGCCAGCAACTATTACCAGAACACCGGCCTCACCGAACCCGATCACGAGGAGCACTTTTACCGATTTCGACCGCCTGCTCTGCCGGCTCACCATCGCCAACTGCGCCACGCTGGCGCGCCGCGACCTCATCGCCCGCTACTATGCCGAGGTGCGCCCCGACGAGCACCCCGAATGGCTTACCGACGACGCCCCGATGTGGCTCTGGTTCGCGGCCTGCAGCCGTGTGCGCTACCTCCCGGCCATCACGGCGGTGCACCGCCGCCTGCCGCAGAGCGTGAGCCATAGCACGGAATATCCCCGCCGGATCGCCTTCTGCGACTCCCTGATGGACATAAGCCTGTGGTTCGATGCCCGTTACGGTGCACGCCGCAACCGGTTCCGCATCCTGCGGCGGCGCAGTTCGGTCGCGTTGTGGGTACTCTCCTGGAACGGTTCCGTCGGCGAATACCTCGCCCGGTGGCGCCGCGACGTGGCTGCCTGTCCGCGCCTGCTGTTCTGCCCCGAAGGCTGCGGGCTCCTCGTGAAGAAGATTTTGTTCCGACGTACAAAAAACAACGACTATGACTACCAAAAGAGCGTTACGACGGCGTTATCGCCTGGTTCTCGGAGCACATGCCCGTGGCCGAGAGCGAATTGCACTATACGGATCCCTACCAGTTGCTCGTGGCCGTGATCCTTTCGGCGCAGTGTACCGACAAGCGGGTCAACATGACTACGCCCGCCCTGTTCGAGCGCTTCCCCACGCCGTTCGAAATGGCGAAGGCCACGGCCGAGGAGATTTACCCCTATATCCGGAGCATCTCCTACCCGAACAACAAGGCCCGCAACCTCGCGGGAATGGCCCGTATGCTGTGCGAAGAGTTCGGGGGCGAGGTGCCGAGCGACCTGCAGCAGATGCAGCGCCTGCCGGGCGTGGGGCGCAAGACGGCCAACGTGCTGGGTGCCGTGCTGTGGCAGAAGGAGGTGATGCCGGTGGACACGCATGTCTTCCGTGTCTCGAACCGTATCGGGCTGACGACCAATTCGAAAACTCCGTTGCAGACCGAGCTGACGCTCGAAAAGAACATCCCTTCGCACCTGCTGCCGGTGGCTCACCACTGGCTGATCCTCCACGGACGTTACGTCTGCATGGCGCGCAGCCCCAAGTGCGGCGAATGCGGGATCGCCGCCTGGTGCCGCAAGTACGCCGCCGACCACCGGACGAAAGGGTAGGTGCCCCCCCCCGACGTTTTGGGGCGTTTGCCCGGGGAGGCTTTGCCGGGACGGTTCGTTCCCCGATCGACACCCCCGCCCGATCGACAGCCCCCCCCCGGTACGGCCCGCCTCCTGCGCGGGGCATGATCCGGCCGCCGGGGACACCCTGAACACAAAAAAAACAGATCAACCCAATCCAAACCTCAGACCTATGACCAAGATCGTCCTGAAATTCCTGTTGTTGCTGTTCGTGCCCTTTTTTGCGCAGGCGCGTGACACCGATTCGCTGCGGGTGCTGTGGGTCGGCAACAGCTATACCTATTACAACGACATGCCGTCCACCGTCCGGCAGATCGCCGCGACGCAGAAGGTGAAACTCTCCTGTACGCGCTTCCTCAAGGGCGGCGAGCGCCTTTCCGGCCACCTGAAAAACCAGAAGCTGCTCGACGCCATCGCCGCGGGCGGCTGGGATTACGTCATCCTCCAGGAGCAGAGTTCCGCGCCGGCCATGCCGACCCGGCAGGTCGCGCGGGAAGTCTACCCTGCGGCGCGTACGCTCGACAGCCTGGTGCACGTCGCGTCGCCCGATGCCCGTGTGATCTTCTACATGACGTGGGGGCATAAGAACGGCAACCGCTTCCCGATTCCGGAGTACCCGCCCGCCAACAGCTACGGCACCATGCAGGAGCGGCTGATTACCAGCTACCTCGAAATGGCCTACGACAACGACGCATGGTGCGCCCCCGTGGGTATGGCGTGGCGCCGCGTGCGTGCCGAACGTCCCGATTACGTGCTCTATGCGCAGGATTGTTTCCACCCCGGGCCGCTGGGCAGCTACCTGGCCGCGAACGTGATTTTCACCACGATCTACGGCAAGCCCTACCAGACCGCCTGCACGCTGGACTTCCCGGCCGAACAGGCCGAATACATCCAGCGTGTGGCGCAGCAGACCGTGCTGGAAAACCTCACGCTGCTGAATATAAAAAGGTAATCGGATTTGTACGGATTCATGCCCGCGCTTCGACAAGCGCGGGGTTTTTTCGGATCTTGGACGCCCCCCGGCCCTGCCGCAGGCCGTTCCGCCGGACAGGATGCCTGCTCTCACCGCTCGCTCAGCTCCAGCCAGCGCATCGTCTTTTCGTCGATCGACGCGATCAGCTCCGCTATGCGCCGTGACTGCGCCGTGAGCTCCTCCACCGGGAGCGTCCCCGACGAGAGCGACGCCTCGAGTGCCGCTTTCTCGGCCTCGAGCGCCGGGATTTCCGTTTCGAGCGCTTCCAGCTCCCTCTTTTCGTTGAACGAGAGCTTGCGCGGCACAGCCTCCGCCGCCTGTGTTTTCGCCGCCTGCGGTTTGGGGCGGGCCTGTGCGGCTTCGGCGCGGCGTGCCGCTTCGTATTCGCGCTTCCAGGCCACGTATTCCGAGTAGGTTCCCGCAAAATCCCTGATCTCGCCCCCCGCCGCAGAAAACCAGCAGGTGGTCGGCGACCTTGTCCACGAAATAACGGTCGTGCGACACCACGATCACGCAGCCTCTGAACGCTTGCAGGTACTCTTCCAGGATGCCCAGCGTCACGATATCCAGATCGTTCGTCGGCTCGTCCAGCACCAGGAAATTGGGGCTCTGCATCAGCACCGTGCAGAGGTATAACCTCCGCCGCTCGCCGCCGCTCAGGCGTGCCACGTAATTGTATTGCGTTTCCGGCGTGAAGAGGAAATGCTGCAGCAGCTGCGAGGCGCTCATCCGCCGCCCGTCGCCCAGTTCGACCTGCTCGGCGATCGCCGTCACCACGTCGATCACCCTCATCGAGTCGTCGAACTCTAGCCCCTGCTGGCTGTAATAGCCGAAGCGAACGGTTTCGCCTATGTCGATCACACCGCTGTCGGGTCGTTCGATGCCCGTCAGCAATTTGAGAAACGTCGACTTGCCGCAACCGTTGTCGCCCACGATCCCCAGCTTTTCGTAGCGGGTGAAGTTGTAGTTGAACTTGTCGAGGATCACCACGTCGCCGAAGCGTTTGCTCACGTCGCGGGCCTCGAATATCTTGGTGCCGATCCGCGACGCCCCGACGTCGAGCCGCACCTCGCCGGTGGCGCGTCGTTTTGAGCCGCGATTCGAGATCGCGGAACGCGTCGATGCGCGACCGCGCCTTGGTCGCCCGCGCCTGCGGCTGGCGGCGCATCCACTCCAGTTCGCGGCGGTAGAGGTTCATGTCGCTCGCCCGCTGTGCCGCGTCGGCCGTTTCGCGCTCCTGTTTCTTTTCCAGGTAATAGGAGTAGTTGCCCGCATAGTGGTAGATCCGGCGGTTTTCCATTTCGAGGATGTCGCTGCACACGCTGTCGAGGAAATACCGGTCGTGGGTCACCATCAGCAGCGCGGCGCTGCTCGCCGCGAGGTACTCTTCGAGCCACTCGGTCATGTCGGTGTCGAGGTGGTTGGTCGGCTCGTCGAGGATCAGCAGGTCGGATTCGCTGATCAGCACGTTGGCCAGCGCCACGCGCTTGAGCTGCCCGCCCGAGAGGGTCTCCACTTTTTGCCCGAAGTCGCGGATCCTGAGCCGTGAAAGGATCCGCTTGGCGCGCTGCTCGTAATCCCACGCTTCGAGGGCATCCATCCGCGCCATTGCCTCCTGCAACCCTTCGCCCGACGCATCACCGATCGCCCGCTCATACTCCGCGATGGCCTTCAGGGCGGGGCTCTCCGAGTGGAAGCAGGCTTCCAGTACGGTCATTCCCGCCGGGTATGCGGGGCTTTGTTCCAGGTAGGCGATCCTCAGGCCGCGGCGCGGCACGACGCTGCCCGCGTCGTGGCTTTCCTTCCCCGCGATGATGTTCAGCAGCGTGGTCTTACCGGTGCCGTTCTTCGCCACGAGGGCCACGCGCCGGCCCTCCTCGATCGTGAACGAGATATTTTCGAAGAGCACCTGCTCGCCGTACGATTTGGTGAGGTTTTCCACCTGGAGACAAGAAGCCATAACGTGTGATTTAGATTTGCAAAGCTACGCAAAATTCCCGAACCGTGCCAATCGCCGTCCCGGAAAGGGGCTCCGGCCCCCGGAAAACGGGCTGCCCCTCCCCGAAAAAAAGGACGGCGCACGACGGTCATATCCCCTCGTGCGCCGTTTCTCGTTGCCGGACTTCCCCCGGAAACGTTGTGCCGTTCCGGTTTTTCACCCCTCCCGGCGTCATGCTTTCCGGGCGGTTCCCTTCTTCCGTCAACCTCCCTTCTTCCGGGTTGCGGGTTCCCGTCACGGTGCTTTCCCCGGCACCGGATCCCTCCCCGCGGCATCCGCTTTCCCGGACACCCGTTTCCAGACACTATCTTTTCCCCGCCCTGCCTTTCGGGCGCACTACCAGTTCTTGCGCAGGTCGCGCGTCAGGGGGAACTCGGTGATGCGCAGCGTCGTGCAGCCGTAGGGGATCAGCGTGATCTCTTCGGCGGGATTGGCGCTCTCGTTGGTGCTGTACGGCTGGGGGCCGGCGCTCTCCTGGTAGAGCACCCATTCGTCGAGTCTGCGCCCGCGCGCCCTGATCTCCACCGGGGCGTTTTCCAGCGTCCACGGATAGGCGTCGCCGATGTCGCGCCGCTCGACCCTGAATGCCTCCGCAATGCGTTCGGGGCGGACGTCCTCCTCGAAGAGCGTGTAGTTCCACGGGGTCGTAGGCCGCACCTCGTAATACCACGGGCCGTAGATCTGTTTGCCGGGGTTTTTGACCTTCGACCACTGCTCGCCGATGCGCAGCGAGTAGACCAGCGGCCCGCGCTCGACGACGGCCGAGCGTTCGTACCAGCGGCTGACGGCGACCTCCATCGGCAGGCGGAGCGTCACCACGTCGCCCGTGCGCCATGCGCGCCGCACCTCCGTCACGGAACCTTTCCCGGGCGACGCCACGGCCTGGCCGTTCACCGCCACGGTCGCCCCTTCGCACCAACCGGGGATGCGCAGGCGGAGCGGGAACTCGGCTGTTTTCACCTTGCGCCCGTCGATCTTTATCTCGAAGCGTATCTGCTCGTCGAAGGGGTATTGCGTCCGCTCGGCGATCGTCACCCGTGCGCCGCCGGCCACTTCGGCCGTGACGTTGCAGGGCGAGTAGACCATCGCGGCCAGCCCGCCGTCGTGGGTGGCATACCACAGGTTTTGCGTGAACTTGGGCCATCCCTGATGCATGTTCGACGTGCAGCAGGCATAGCCCGTCAGCAGGCCGTAGAGGATGTCCGTGCCGTCGTGGCTCTGCTCGAAATTGCGGCGGTGGTCGGTAATCATCACCTGGTTGACCTGCTGGTAGTACTGGCGGGCGTCATAGGCGTCCGTGGCCTGCGTGGGCAGGGCGTTGAACGCCACGCGCTCCAAGTGGTCGGCGAACTGCACGTCGCCCGTGATTTCGGCCATCTCCTCCAGCGAGTACATCATCTCCACGGCCGTGCAAAGCTCCGAACCCTGCGTCGGGGCGGCGCCGTGCAGCGCTTCGTCGCCCCCGTACAACCCCGTCGGCAGGCCGATGTAGCGGCGTATGTCCGCGAAGCCTTTCTTCACGGCCGCCACATGCGCCGGGTCGTTGCTGCGCTGGTAGTAGACCACCGGCTCCTTGATCCCCTGCGCGAGGTTCACGCAGTGCAGCGAGAAGGGCGTCGGGATCACCTCCCCGCCGGCGAGAATGCCCGTCCAGTCGAACGTCTGCCGGTGGATCAGGTCGCCCAGCTCCAGCAGGAATTCGTCGCCCGTGATGTTGTAAAGCCAGTAGACGATGCCCAGGTTGTCGCCGCCGCGCTGTTCGCCCCAGAAAGTCCAGTGCCCCAGCGGGGTCTTCGGAAGCTCGCGCAGCTGGTAACGGAAATAGGCGCTCATCAGTTCGATGACGCGCTCGTCGCCCGTCGCCGAGTAGTATTGTTGCAGCACCTTGAGCATGACCATCTTGGGCCACCAGTCGCGGGCGTTGTCGCGCTGTATGGCCGGGCTTTCGAACGGACGGTCTTCCGCCGGGCCGAAATAGCCGTCGGGCTGCCGGCTGCCGAGCGCCCACTCGACCCAGGGGCGGGTCTTTTCGATCAGCTGCCTGTCGCCGAGGATATAGGCCAGCGGCAGCAGCCCGTCGATCCAGTAGGGGCCGCGTTCCCAGACGTCGCCGTCGCCGCCCAGCCAGCCGTTGCGCGGGCCCATCACCTCGGGGTAGACCGAATCGAGGTGCCCCGTCAGCCCGTCGGCCTGACGCTGCAACTGGTCGCGGAGCCACCCTTCGGCGCGGATGGCGCCCAGCGGAAGTTTCACGAAGGGCTTTTCGCGCAGCGGGGCGCGGTTGTTGGCATAGGGTGCCGCGGCCGTCGCGGCGGTCGTTGCCAGGAGCAGGCCTGCCAGCAGCAGGCTTGCCAGGAGCAGGTGCATAAGTTTTTTCATACGTACGGTTTTGGTTAGCCGGGACAAAATTAACGAAATTCCCGGCTGCGGGGTGTATGCAAACGTGCAAATTCAGTATGCATCGGCGGGCGCGGTTTGTTATCTCCCTCTTTTTTGCTACCTTTGCCCAGTATCACCAATGTGAAGCAAGGCTGAAATGGAGCTATCGAAAGAGCGTATCGAATCCCTCAGGGAACTTCTCGCCCCGGCAAACCGTAAGATCGTGATTGTCGCCCATACCAATCCCGACGGCGATGCCGTGGGTTCTTCGCTCGCCTGGGCCGAGGTGCTGCGGGGAATGGGACACGAGGTAACGTGCATCGTCCCGAACAAATACCCCTATTTTCTCGACTGGATGCCGGGTATCGGCCAGGTCGTGGTCTTCAAGAACGACACCGCGGGCGATGCCGTGCGCGCCATCGCCGAGGCCGACCTGCTCTTCTGCCTCGACTTCAACGCCGTGTCGCGGCTCGAAATCCTCAGCGAGACGATCGAGGCCAACACCACGGCCCGCCGCGTGCTGATCGACCACCACCTTTCGCCCGACGGGCATTTCGACCTCTCGTTCTCGTATCCCGATTCGTCGAGCACCTGTTTCCTCGTATACAGTATCATCGAAGCGCTGTTCGGCACCGATGCCATTACGCGGCAGATGGCCGAGGCGCTCTACGTGGGCATCATGACCGACACGGGCAACTTCGCCTATTCGTTCCTCACGCCGGAGCTGTTCCGCGCCGTGGCCGTGCTGGTCGAGACGGGCATCAGCATTCCCGAGATACACAACAACGTCTATAACGCCTATACCGAAGGCCGCGCACGATTGTTCGGCTATGTCATCAACCGCAAGATGGAGATCATCCAGGACGGGACGGTGGCCTATATGTCGCTGATGGAGAACGAAATGCGCCGTTTCCAGTTCCAGCAGGGCGACAGCGAGGGTTTCGTGAACTACGCGCTGACGATCAAGAAGATGAAGATGTCGGCCATGTTCCTGGCCCACCGCAAGTTCATCCGCGTGAGTTTACGTTCGCGCGGAGATGTCGACGTCAACCTCTTCGCCCGCAAGTACTTCAACGGCGGCGGCCACAAGAATGCCGCGGGAGGTAAATCGTTCGTTTCGATGCAGGAGACTATCGACCACTATATCAAGTCGGTAAAGGAGTTCGCCCAAGACGGGCATCTGGGTTGAGGACGCTATGGCTGGTGGCCTTGCGCCGATAACCTACGAAAGTTATGGACGATTTCCGACTTAAAGTTTTTATCACCGCAGCCCGGACGCTCAGTTTCACCCGGACTGCCGAGCAGCTGTTCATTTCCCAGCCCGCCGTCAGCAAGCATGTCGGTGAGCTCGAATCCCGTTATAAGACGCAACTCTTCGTCCGCCGCGGCAGCCGCCTGGAGCTGACCCCCGGCCGGTGAAAACCCTGCTGACCTGCGCCGAACGGCTGGCCGGCGACTACCGCCGCATGGAGTATGAGATGAGCCTCTGCGCGAGTGCGGTCGAGGGCGAACTGCGCCTCGGTGCCAGCACGACCATCGCCCAATACCTCCTGCCGCCGATCCTCGCCCGCTTCACCACGCGTTTCCCAGGCGTGCGGGTCTCGATGATGTCGGGTAACAGCGACCAGGTCGAACAGGCACTGTGCGGGCGCAGCATCGACCTGGGGATGGTCGAGAGCCTCAGCCGCCGGCAGGGGTTGCACTATACGCTCTTCGCGCCCGACGAACTGGTGTTGGTCGCACGTACGGGCGGCCCCTATGCGCGGACGGATGCCGTGACGCCCGACCGTTTACGGCAGATTCCCCTCGTGCTGCGCGAGGGCGGGTCGGGGACGCTCGAAGTCATCAAGACGGCACTCGGCAAGGCCGGGATCCGCATCCCGGAACTGAACGTGGTGATGCGCCTCGGTTCGACCGAGGGGATCAAGGCATTCGTGCGCAACAGCGACGCCATGGCCATCCTGTCGGTGATTTCGGTCGTGGACGAGCTGCGCAGCGGTACGCTGCGTATCGTCGATGTCGACTCCCTGGCGCTCACGCGCGACTTCGTGTTCGTGCATCCCGAGGCCGAACCTGCCCGGCTTGTCCGGCAGTTCGTCGATTTCGCCCGGGCCGACCGCTGACCCGGCGGGCATCCCGTATCCCGCATTCCGTTCTCGTTCCCGTTCCCGTTTCTGCGCATCGCTGTACGGCTGCGGCTTTCATTATAACTATATGTTATGTAGGATAACCGGTTCTTGTTCCATATCCCGCCAAAAGATGCGATCTTTGCCGGCGAAACAAAGGAAAAGTTATAACGGCTCCTTAAAAAACACGAAGGATATGTTGAAAAAAGGTAACAGGGCGAATACCCTGCACGGGATTCTGCTGATCGTCCTGTTCTCGTTCGCGGCATTCTATATCGCCGGGTTCCCCCTCGTAAAGAAACTTTCGTTCAGCCCGCTGATCGTCGGCATCGTGCTGGGCATGCTCTATGCCAACAGCCTGCGCAACAAACTGCCCGAAACGTGGGTGCCCGGCATCAGGTTCTGTACCAAGCAGGTCTGCGCTGGGGCATCGTCCTGTACGGATTCCGCCTGACGCTGACCGAAGTGGCGGCTGTCGGCATTCCGGCCGTCGCCGTCGATCTGGTCATCGTGACGGTCACGATCCTGGGCGGCATCCTGCTGGGACGCCTGCTGAAGATCGACCGCGATACGGCGCTGATGACCTCGACGGGCAGCGCCATCTGCGGCGCGGCGGCCGTGCTGGGCGCCGAACCGGTCGTGAAGTGCGAGGGTTACAAGACCGCCATCGCCGTCTCCACGGTCGTGATTTTCGGAACCCTCTCGATGTTCCTCTACCCGCTGATGTTCCGGACGGGGCTGCTCGACGGACTTACGGACACGGGCGTGGCCGTCTATACGGGCAGCACGCTGCACGAGGTGGCCCATGTGGCGGGGGCGGGCAACGCAATGGATCCGACCGATACGCTGGGAATCGCCGGGACGGCCACCATCACCAAGATGATCCGTGTGATGATGCTCGCGCCCGTGCTGGTTATCCTGGGGTTCGTGCTGGCGCGCCGCCGGAAAACCGCCGGGGGGCGCAATGAGAAGAACAAAATCACCATTCCGTGGTTCGCATTCGGGTTTATCGGGGTCATCTGCCTCAATTCGCTGTTGCAATACCTGACTGGGGCGGAGAGTGTCCGCGACATTCCGTTGAACAGCGCCATCGAATATGTCGATACGTTCATGCTGACGATGGCCATGACGGCGCTGGGTACGGAAACGAGCATCGACAAGTTCAAACATGCCGGGGCGAAGCCCTTCGTGCTGGCGGGACTGCTGTATGTCTGGCTGGTCGTGGGCGGTTATTTCGTCACCAAATACCTGGTCGGGATCCTGTAACGGGGTTTTCGGCCGGGCGGCTCCCGGAGGGATCCCGTTTTTGCGCCCGGCTCCATTTTATGCCGATATGGCGCCTATCCGCCTGCATCGTCTGCATTGCCGGGGATGCCGGGAAAGAAATCCCGCCGCTGAACGGCCTATGCCGGTCGGAACCGTTGTCTTGCTGGAAGCGATCCGCTTTTACGCTAAATTCGGCAGAGTGGGGGCTTCGTGCTCCGAATAGCGGAGGACTGCCTCCCGAACGAAGTCCGCAAAACCGCGGGCTTCTTCGTAGGTGATGGCGCCGGGATAACTCATCAGCACCAGCCGGTGGGGCGTGAAGGGCTTGCGGAACGACGGGTGGATGTACCGGTAGGGGTTGGCGACGAACCCCAGCCGCTCGTAGAAATGCCGGCGGCGGATCGAAATGTCGTCTTCGGGCGGGTCGATCTCGAGGATGACGCGCCCGACCTTCCGGCAGAATGCCGAGAGTGCCGCGGAGCCCATGTTTTGTCCCCGCAGGGCGGGCGAGACGGCCAGGTGCTCGACATAACGGTAGCCGTCGGCACCCCAGTGGAAGAGGATGCCGATGAACTCCTCGCCGCGCCAGATGCCGTCGGCTTCGAAATTCGGGTCGCCGAAAGCCCGGTCGTAGCCTTCCGCGTTCCAGCGTTCGTTGTAGGGGAACGACTTTTCGTAAAGCTCCCAGGCCTCGGCCCAGCCTTTGTCCGAGCGGGACTTGAAAGGTATGAATTGCAGTGGTCGTGTCATCGTCCGTGTTGTTTTGCGCAAAATTACTACAAATTCCGCGCATTACCAATCCGGTTGTGCCGGGAAGGGCGCTCCGCGACATAATGGTAAAAGGGACACCCCGGAGCGGGTGTCCCTTTTACTGCCTTGCGGCGTGAACTTTTTATTACTCCGTTTTCCCTCCGGTGATTTCCTCGGGGATGCCGTCGCAGCGTTCGTAGACCGAAATGTCCGAACGGTCGTCCTTGGCTGTCCATATCATTTGTGTCTTTGAAAAGTCGGTCACGATGTAGCGGTGTTGCCAGTCGCCGGCACTGTAATCGTAGTTGCCGTAGATGATGGCGCCCAGTTCCTCGTCGGTTTCGATGGCGAAACGTCCCGTGAGCTTGCGGGCGCCGAAGCTGTCGAGGTTCTGGTACATGACGTACTTCTGGTCTTTGCGGATGAACTCGATGTATACGTAGCTGCCCTCGGCGAGGGGCGCGCCGTTCCATTGGACGAGCTGCCACGTGCCGGCGAGGTTGTTGGGCGTGACATCCAGGGGGGCTACATACGACTTGTCGTCATCGCAGGCGCAGAAGGCCGTCGCGATAAGTGCAAGGAGCGTAAATCTAAAAATTGTTTTCATATTACTCGTTTTTGTCTGTTTCTTACTCTGTTTCTTCGAACCGGATTTGCAGCGTGCGCCCGCTCGGCGGAACATCGGGCCCTTCGAGGATCAGGGGCAGCTGCACAGGTGGCCTGCGCGTTGCCTGCGCGGGGTCGAACCCGATGACCAGGTCGCCTTTGGCGCCCGGGGCGAGGGTTGCGGGCTCGCACCGGAAGGTGATCCCCGGGGGGAGCAGGTGCTCGTCGCAGCGTGGCCGCATGGCTTTGCCGCCCGTGTTCAGGCATTCGATGCGCTCGTTCTGCAACCTTTCCGGGGCGAGGCGCACGGACTGCTGTTTGAGCCGCAGCGCACCCATTGCATAGGGGTAGTCGCCGTCCGTGCGTTCCGAGGCTATGACCGTGCCCGTGAGGTGCAGGATGGCCGTCGGCATCTTGTCCGAGAGCTGCGTATAGACGAAGATCCGCCTGTCGAAGCTCCCCGGGTGTCCCTTCGGGTGGTAGGTGACCGTCACCGTGCCTTCGCCGCCCGCGCGGACGGGCTGCCGGCCGTAGGTGGCCGCGGCGCAGCCGCAGGTGGTCTGCACGCGGGTGATGACGAGCGGTGCCGTTCCTTCGTTATGCCATTTGAACGTGTAGCCCGGCGGCGTGTCGTCCTCGCCGATATGCCCTGCGTCGATCTGCGTGCGTTCGAAGCGCATCGCTTCGGCACCGTCGGCCGTGGCGGGGTGCGCCAGGCTGTCGAGTTTGGCACGGGGGACGATGCGGATCTGCGAGCAGAGCGGTGTGGCGGCGGTTACCGCCCACAACGCCCCGCAGCAGAAGAGCATACGTGCTATCGTCGTTCCGCAGCGCATTGTCCGTTAGAGCCAGCCGTTGCCGTTTGCCGTTTTACGCACCGTGATGTTGAAATTGTGCGTCTCGCCCTTGCTCGAAGTGATGCTTGCCTTGGTCGTGCCGGCCTTCAGCCCCCTGACCGTCAGCTTCGCACCCTCCAACGACGCCGTGGCGACCGCCGTGTCGGCGATGCTGACCGTGTAGGTCAGCGTTTCGCCGCCGAGGAAGTAGTTGGCCGGGATGGCCTTCACCTCTTTGCCCAGCGAGATGTAGAGGTTCGGGAACGAAACCTGCTTGCCGTTGCCGGAGACCGCGTTGAGCAGCCTGGCCGCATTGACCTGTCCCACGCCCATCTGGTTGCGGTAGTTGGCCAGCGTCAGTTGCATGGGCTGGTTCAGGCCGACTTCGGCGACGTAGCGGTAGTAGTTTTTCAGGCCGGTCATGTAGGAGTCGATCGGCGTGGTGGTTTCGCAGAGCAGTGCCTTGAACTCGTCGGCCGTGAAGTGGCGGCGGAGCTGTGCGGCGTACGAGAGCCCGAGCGCGGCGACGCCTGAAGCATGGGGGCAGGCCATCGAGGTGCCTTCCATGTAACCGTAGCCCGTTTCGCTGATGGCATAGGGCAGCGTCGAAAGGATGCAGCCGATCTCGCCGCGTTTGTGGTTGTCGTCGAAGTACTCGTAATAGTAGTCCTGATCGCCGCCCGGGGCTGCGATCGTCGTGCCGGGGCCGTAGTTGGTGTAGGTGGCGGGCGTATAGTCGGCAGCCGTGGCCGATACCGAGATGCAGTCCTCGGCAGCGCCCGGGAACCCGGCCTGCGGGGCGCTCTCGTTGCCGCCTGCGAAGATGGCCAGGCCGCCTTCGATCGGGCCGTTGGGCGACCCGGCGTTATGCAGGAAGTAGTCGAGGGCGTCCTTCTCCAGCGGGGCGTTGGTCGCCCACTCCTCTTCGTCCTTGAAGCCCGGCGCGCCCCACTCGTAGCTGTTGGCGCTGCCCGAGACATAGCCCCAGCTGCACTGCAGGATGACGGCGCCGTTGTCGGCCGCGTATTTGATGGCCCGGACGGTCGCCAGCGAGTTGCTGACCGTGTTGCCCGAGAATATCTGGCAGCTCATGATCTTCACGCCCGGGATGTCGGCGTTCCCGCCGGCGATCGAGCTGATGCCGATGCCGTTGTTGTTCTGCGCGGCAATTACGCCCGCTACGTGCGTGCCGTGCCCCGTGTCGTTGACGTCGTCCCATGAGATGACGCCCGTGTTCTTGACGAAGTTGTAGCCGTAGACGTCGCCCTGATAGCCGTTGCCGTCGTTGTCCTTGTGCGAGCGGTAGACTTCGTTCTCGTTGACCCACATGTTGTTCTTCAGGTCGGGATGTTCGACCATGACGCCTTCGTCGAGCACGGCGACGATGATCGACTGGTCGCCCGTCGAGGATTTCCACGCCTCTTCACACTGCACGTCGGCATCGACGATCGACTTCTCGCCGAACAGGTTGCCGCGGTTGATCAGGTGCCACTGCATCGGCAGCAGTTCGTCGTTGAAGGGATAACCCGTATCCCCGGCGGCGCGGGTCGCACGCTGCATGGCGGCGAGGGCTTCGCGGGTGAGGGGCATCGCCTTCTTGCCGGCGTTGTAGGCACGGCGGATCGTGCGGTTGAGATTCACGTGCTGGACTTCGCCCAGGGCCGAGAGTTTTTCGGCGACCTCCTCGGCGGAGTAGTCGTCGCCGAAGCGTACGACGTACCACAGGTGCAGCTCCGATTCGCGGGTGCGCTCTTCGTTGCGGCCGTCTACGGGGAAGACGCGTTCGATCTGGTAGCCGCCCACGATGTCGAGAACCTCGTCGACCGAAAGGATGCCCGAGCGGGTGGCGGGGCCGCCGCTGCGGGTCGCTGCGGCCGCCTTGTCGAGTATCTCGCTCACGTAAGGCGAAAATTTGACGAGTATCTCCCCCGATTTGTGCTCGACAGGGGTGTCCTGTCCGGTGCCGGGCGTCGGGAGCTCCTCGTTGGTGCAGGCGGTAAATGCCAGGAATGCAATGGCAAAAATGCCGTATAAATAGTTTTTCATCGTCTTGATTATTTGGTCGTATCCTCGTCTTCCTCTTCTGCGCCGGGGTCTTTCTTGTACCCCTCGTAGAATTCGTAGTAATAGTTCAGGTTGGCGGGTTCGTTGCCGAATCCGGCCGATGCGCCCGTCGCGTCCTTACCTTCCTGCGTGAACACGAGCTGGAAGGGTGACCACCAGTCGAGGGCGGGGTGGTAGAGCAGCCAGTCGGGCAGTTCGCCGGTCAGGCGGTTGAGGTTGATGGCGAAACGCTTGGTGTGCGGCATCACCTTCGGGGTTCCGATCAGCGCACGGGGCAGCGTGTCGGCGTCGATGATGTCCTGTTCGGTGTATTTCTCCCAGTCGTCCATCTTGGGCAGCGGGCCCTGCAGGTAGTTGACCGAGAGTTGCAGCGTGTCGAGATCCCATTCGATCATGCGGCGCGGGAATCCCTCTTCATCGACGAGGCCGCCGTAGTTGGTTTCGACGGTGTTGCTCAGGTCATAGATGTTCCTGCGCGTGTTGGCGCCCATGAGCAACGTCCGCAGTTTCGGGAAGTTGGTCGGGTTGATCTCGTCGGGAATCTTCTGGAAGTTGTTGCTGCTCAGGTCGAGGTATTCGAGGTTCTTGAGCGCCGTGAAGTTCTTGTCCAGCGATACCAGACCGTAGGCCGAGATGGTGAGCCGGCGCAGCTGCGTGAGCTTGGTGATGTACTCGCCGGTGGTGAGGTCCTTGAGGAAGGCGTTGACGTTGCTGTAGAAGTTCAGTTCGTCGGCGGCCGTCAGGTACTGCACTTCGAAAGGCAGCTCTTCCTTGGTGTCGAACATGAAGAACCGGGCGTATTTCACGCGGCCGTTCTTCTCGGGCGTGTAACCCGCCATGCCCTCCTCCCAGAGGGTGACGTCGTCCCAGTTGTCCATGCGTTCGCCGTTCTCCCACGAACTGTTGGTTCCGAGCGTGCGTGCGATGGCCAGCAGGGCGATCGAGTCGCCGCTGCGGGTGTTCTCCTCGATGGGTTCGGCGGCGCCCTGCGTGACGAGCAGGTTGTCCTGGCGGGCGAGTTCCACCTCGCGCTTGGGCTTGAACACCACGTCGGCGATACGCTCGTTGGGCTGGGAGTTGATGCTCCAGTTGAAGCGTACGGTCACCTCGCGCGGGCGGATGCCGCGGTCGAGTTCGACCTTATAGCTGTCGTATTTGAGCCAGCTTTCGGCCGAGGTGGGGACTTCGACGGCAAAGTCGACGTTGGTCTTGACCTTCACGTCGAAATAACGGGTGCCGAAGGCCGAGAAGTTGGCCACGGAAACCTCTTTCTCCCCGAGCGTGATGGCGTAGTCGAAACCCTGCTGGTCGATGGTGATCTCCTTCTTGTCCCAGGTGTTCTGCTCCTGGATGCGTACCACGCCGCGGCGGGGCGAGTCGGTCAGCGCCGAGTCGATGAGTATCCTGCACTCGGTGGTGCCGCGGCCGTTGGCCGGCGAAATGGAAATCCACGGCTCGTCGGTGGTGGCGACCCAGTCCCCCGATGCCGATACTTTGATCTTGTGGCTTCCCCTGCGGCTTCGGCTTTGATGGCGTCGCTGTCGAGCCCGAACGCGATGTTCTTGTCGGCGTCGGAGCAACTGCATAATGCGATCGAGCAGAGGATAACCGGTATGTAATTCTTTATTTTCATTGTCGTTTCTCCTTAGGTGTTATTCGAGCATTTTGTCGCAGTTCAGGATGTTCTGGGTCTTGTCGTAAATCAGGTTGTAGGCGCCCTGCTGCCAGTAGTAGCAGATCGCCGAGGCATCGAACGTGATGTTGGGGTTGTCGCTGATGTCGAGGTGGTAGATCAGGTAGGAGATCGTGTCCTCGATCTTGCGCAGGTCGTTCGAACCGATGTAGAACCCGCGCAGGCCCGTGTGCTGGTAGAGCCCCGTGGGCCACTCGCGCAGGCAGCGCTTACCCTCGGCATCGCGCTGGCCGCGGATGGCGTATACGGTCAGCCCGGCGCAGTTGAGCGGCCCGAACGGGAACTTGTCGAACGAGTTGTACGAAATATCCAGCCCGTAGAGGTAGGGCAGCTGCTCGGCCGTGAAATCCTTGGACAGGGTCTTCAGTTTGTTGTAGGTCAGGTCGAGCGATATGAGTGCCGTCGAGTTCTTGCCGCTGAAGCTGCCTTCGGGGATTTCGTCGATGCTGCAACCGCGCAGGATGATGTAGGAAATCAGCGAATTGGTCGTGCCGAGGCATTTGGGGAACTTCGTCAGCCCGGGGTTTGCCGCCAGGGAGAGCGTCTCGACCCGCAGGCCCTTGTATTTGCCCTCCTCTTCGCCTTCGAAGCCGTCGATCTCGTTGTAGGAGAAATCCACCGATTTCATGGCGTACTTGGACTTGGCAGAGAAGATGTTGGGAACTTTCTTGAGCTTGTTGTAGGTCACCGAGAAGGTCTCCGTGTCGTCCGTACCGCAGAAGATGCCGTCGCTGTTGGCCGGGAGCGACGTGATGTTGTTGTGGTCGAGGTAGAGCTGCACGGGTGCGACCTCCTTGCCCAGCGGATGGAGCGTTTCGATCTGGTTCCGGGACAGGTCGAGCAGGCCGATCTTCTTCAGGTTGCTGAACGACTCGGGGATCTCCCTGAGGTTGTTGTTGGTCGCATAGAGGATCTGGAGCTTCTCCTTCGACGGGCCGTTGGCGATGGCGTCGAGCCCTTTGTACAGCTCTTCGGCCGACCATTGGGCGTTGTTGGAGATGTTGACCGAAACGAGCTCGGGCATCTGTGCGATCTCCACCGGGAAGCGGGTCATCTTCGGGCAGTTGTAGATCTCCAGGTCGGTCAGCGACTTGAGGTTGGCCACTTCGGCGGGTATCTCCTCCAGTTCGCCGTTGGCGATGTTGAGGTACTCGAGCTTTTCGAGTTTGCCGATGGCCGGGTCAATCGACTTGAGGCCGTTGGTGAGCTTGCCGTGTACGACGTCGTAGGGACGGATATTGTTCTGGAGGCCGGTCTTGCGGTCGATGATCTGATCCTCGGTGAAATTCTTGTAGAGCGACGTGGCCGGGATCGAGATGCCGTGCTCGGCCAGGGCCCGGGCGATCGGCTCGGACGTCTGGGTCGGGATATGGATCAGCGAGAGGAACTCCTTGTGGCGCTCCATGCGGGTACGGTTGCGCTCGGAGAGGCTCTTGTCGTGTGCCAGCGAGGGGTCGTATTCGAGCAGGTTGCCGTCGTTGTGCGTGCCCAGATACAACTCGACGAGCTCCGAGAGCTGGCCGATGGCTGCCGGCAGGTGCCCGCGGAATCCGAAGTCGCTGAGCGTGATCTTCGCCACGCGGCCGTTGGAGTGTACCTCCACGCCGGGCTGGACGCCCCACAGGTCGGGATCCTTGTTGAAATCCCAGTTGACGCCGGTGGGATAGTTTTCACCCCTGTAAGACCAGTGCTCCCCGTCGAGCGCCTTCCAGATTTCGTAAAGCGCGTAGTAGTCGCGGATATACTCGTCGGCCTCGTAGAGCGTGACGCCGACTTTGGCCTCGGTGGTCTTGTTGTCCTCGATGGTGAAATCCAGGTTCTTGGGACGCTTGTTGGTCTCCAGCAGGACTTTGTTCTTGTCGTAGGCCTGGTATTTCTCCAGGCTGTAATCGCCCGCCTTGAGCGAAAGCAGCGTGTCGCATTCGAGCGAGGAGGTCTGGTAGCCGTCCTCGATGTCCTCGGGGGCCCCGTCCTCGCGGTCGTCCTTGAAGTGGATCGAGAACTTCGCGGGGAGTTTTTCGAACGTGGTGAGCTCGTTGGTCGTCTTGTGCCTTACGGTCAGGTCGAGGAACGCGATCTCGTCGAAGGTGTACTGCCGTTCGGCGGCGCGCGTCACCACGGGCGTCTCGGTGAAGTCCGACAAGTCCTTGGAAATCGAGAAACGTACCGTGCCGCGCGGCTCCACGTCGACCGTCAGGTCGTGCGAAACGAGGCCGCCGGCCACGATGTCGAGCCTCTCTTCGCCCGGCATGCCGTTGTAGATCAGCTCGTCGTCGGCATTGAAAAGCGAGAAGGTGATGATCTGGTATTGTCCCGTCAGCAGCCGGAGCTTCTCGCTGCGCAGCCCGAATTCGGCGCTCTGCTTGTCGGGGGCCGAGAGCGTCAGCGACTGGGTGATGGTCGTGCCGTCGTAATAGAGCGAGACCTGCACCTTGCTGGCTTCGGAAAGGTAGTCGAGCTGGGGTTTCTGGGCCCGACTCAGGGCGTCGTAGGACGCCTCCTTGTGTAGCTTGAACTGAACGTATCCGTAATCTTGGTCGCGGTTGTCGATGCCGTCGTCGTCGGAACATCCGCCGAGGAAGGCCATGCCCAGTGCGAGGAGTGCCGTTACGGAAAATTTTAAAAGTTTCATATCTAAAAACCTGGTCTGTATGTTCTCCATAAATTGTAGTCGTATCGAACAGGGCCCCTGCCCCCTTCGGAGAGGGGCCCTGAATCATTGGGGTCAGATGTTGAGCGTGCAGATGATCACCATCACCACGTTCCAGTTGGCACCGTAGAGGAACATGACGCCCTCGGCGGCGGTCTGAGAGTCCATGTTGACGTAGATCTGGGTCGGGCCGTAGGATTCGGCCGTAAGCCAGCTTTCCGCATCGCCTTGGGCCATGAAACTCGAGTAGGTTGGGACGTTCATCACGGCGTTTGTGGTTTCTCCCTCATAGGTCAGGTGGTAGATCGGGGCGCCGTACTCCGCATACTGTTCGTAGTATTCGCCCGAGGTGATCTCTTCGAGGGTCGCGCCGGTGACGTATTCGGGATATGCGAACCCGATGTCCGTGCCGCCGATGTCCGCATTGGGATCGTAGAGGCAGTTGACGGCCGCGATATTGCCCTCGGCGTCGTAGAAGACGATGTAGCCTTCGTCCTCGCGATCCATGTCGATGATGGCCCCGCCTTCGACGCGGCGTACCGAGAGCCAGTTCTGCTCGTCCGACAGCGGCTGGCAGTCGGCGTCGTAGCATTTATAGCCGGTGAAGTCGCGTTCGAATGTCAGCGTGGCTTCGGGGTCGTTCGACCAGGCTTTGGTGTAGGTCAGTTTGTAGGCATCGTCGACCTCGAGCTCGCGGAGCGACCAGTGGGTCGAGGGGAGTTTCTCGAACAAGGTGCCGATCTCCGCCATGCCGTCGGGGTTGGCAGCCTGGATCGGGCCGGGGCTGGCAAGCTGCGTCAGCGTGGCGAAGACATAGGGCTGGTACTCTTCCTTGATGTCGTAGTCGAAGAGTTCGTTGGGGTCGGAGACCGCCATCGAAGCCGGGAGCACGATGATCCTGGCCGTGCGGGCATCGCCCTGGTTGACCTCCGTGCCGACGGTGAAGCCCCGATCCATGATGACCAGCTCCTCGTCCCAGGCGCTTTCCTCGACGATGACCCATTTGGTGTCGGCTTCGTCGCCGCTCAGGCCGGTATTGCCCCAGCGATCCGTGACTTCGGCGATGACATAGATCCTCGCACCCCTGATGCCCTTGACCGAACCGCGTGCGGTGCCGGGCGACCAGTCGCCGTTCATGCTGTTGTAGATCTCGGCTGCGGCGTTGAACTTGAGTTCCTTATCGAGCGTGACATCGAAAATGTCGCGGCAGGAGGGGATCGTGATCGGAATCTCGACCTTCGCGTCGAGGTTGTTCTTGTCGATGAACACCAGCTTGTCCTGCGCCCCGTCGAGCGGGTAGGCCGACGGGTTGCCCTGGATGCGGATCTCGACTTTCGTGCCGGGTTTCCCGACCGTCACCGACGGGGTGGATACCCATTCCGGCAACTGGTTGATCGCCCATTCGTAGTTGGCTTCGACCAGGATCGGCATCGAGAAGTCGGTGCGCCCCTCGGGCCAGGTCAGGTCGATGCTTTTGGGCCTCCCCTTCGTTATAGGAGTAGGTGAGGCCGGTTTCGCTGCCGCCGTATTCGAAGTCGCCGTACTGGTCGAGCTTGCATGTGCGGAGGCTGAAGCCGCGTTCGAGCGTACCGCGTGTGATCGTGGCGATGACCTTGCTCTGGCCGCCCATCTTGAGGGTTACCTCGCAGACGCGGTTGTCGTCGAACTCTTCCAGTTCGGCCACGCCGATTACGATCCGCGATGCGCCCGCACCGCCGCGCAGCGTCCAGACTTTCTGTGTTTCGTCCTGTATCCAGAACCATGCGGCGGTAGCCGTCGGGACACTCACCTCCCAGTTCTGGTTGGGCTCTATCTCGAGCGTGTAGGTGCCGCCGGCTTCGATGGTCGCCGAAACCGCCTCGGGGAAGTTGGGGCTGGGGAGCTTCGTATCCTCATCCGAATCGGAACACGAAGCGGCCGCCAGACATGCTCCGGCGAGCAGCGACATCACCAAGTGTAAATAATGTCTTTTCATATTTCGTTTCTTTATTTACGTTATGATTTAGAGCGATCCGGACGCCGTGACGCCTCCCGGGAGCATGCCTTCTTCCCGCTGGAGCCGTTCGGCCTCCTCGTCGCTGACCCATTCGATGATGTTGTAGAAATGGCCTACCAGACCCATATTCACGCCCATGTCCTCGACATGCACCTTGATCCACAGGGCCACGAAATGCTGGCAGCTGTTGAAATAGGAGTCGTAGAGCGGGCTGTTGGTGACCAGGATCTTGTTGTCGCCGAGGATCTGGCCGAAGACCGAAGCCTCGTCGGCCAGCACCTGGTTCTTGTCCATGGTCACCAGCGGTTCGATGGGGTCGCCCGGGTCGAGGCGGATCGTGACGTCGTAGCCCGAGAAGAGCCAGTCGTGCAGGATGATCATGTTCTCTTCGGTGGGGTGCTTCTCGGTGCGGATGAGGCGCTGGATGCTCTTGTTTTCCACGCCGGGGTAGCTGTTGAGGAACGTCGAGGTCACCACGCACCAGCCCGTGAATTCGTTGATGTCGTAGGGGCAGCTTTTCTGCATGACGACCTTCGTCCGGTCGTGGTAGAGATCCCATTTCAGCTGCTCGGGCATGACCAGTTTGAGGATGAAGCCCAGCGAGTCGGTATCTTCGATGTTGTCGTACAACCCGCGCACCTGTACGTCGGCCTTGCGCGAACCGGCCTTTATGGTGATGGTGTTCGACAGGAGGCGGTAGTGCTTCCCCTCGACGGCATTGCTGCCCTGGTCGATGATCTCCACGCCGAATGTGCGGTCGTAATCGCACGCGACGGTCGAGGAGACCGGTACCGAGAAATAGTCTTGGTCTTGGAGTACGGCGTAGGTCGCCAGGGTGTCGGCGAACAGCACGTACTCCGCATCGGAGTAGGTCTTATATTCCTCCTTGCAACCCGTTGCGAGGGCGGCCAGGAGTCCCGTTGCAAACAAAACCGTGATAATTCGTTTCATTGTCTCTCTTCTATTCGTTGTTGCTATCTGTTGCTTTCGTTCGGGAGTATCTCCGAGCCGGGGGCTTCCAGCTCGTGCTGCGGGATCGGCCATACGAAAAGCGGGTTGTCGGCTTCGATCTTGAGCGAGCTGCCTTCGGCCTGGGAATTGGCCTGCGGCTTACGCTCGAAGCCCTTGTGCCAGCGTTTGAGGTCGTGCAGGCGGAAACCCTCCATGTAGAGTTCGCGCAGGCGCTCGTCGGAGATGGTCTGCAACCAGTTGTCCTTCGAGACGTTGATCGTACCGCCCGATTTGTAGCGCATCTTGCGCAGCGTCGAGAGGTCGTTGCCGGCCTTCGAAAAATCGTTCTTTTGGCAGTAGGCTTCGGCGCGGATCAGGTACTGCTCCGCCAGGCGGAACGGCTTGGGCATCGAGACATGGTAGATCTGGTTGGCGATCAGGTTGCGGTTGCCGTAGTATTTGACCAGCAGCGGCCAGCTCAGCCCGTGGGCATAACCGGTCTCGGTCTGGTAGAAGTAGCCCGAATAGCGCAGGTCGGCATCGTCGTAGAGATCCAGGGCGGCCTGGCCGGGGACATAGTCGGGATAGAAATAGGTGTAGTCCTTGTTGAAGTTGAGGAACACCGTGCCGAGCGCCCCGCCGTAGGAGGTGTCGGTGAAGCCGATGCGCCAGATGATCTCGTATCCCAGGTCGTACGCCCACATGTAGTCGAAATAGGTGTAGTCGGAGGTGTAGTTGGTCTTGGCATCGGAGAGCTGGAAGGTGGCCTTTTTTTCGTCGATCAGGGTGCTCGAATATTCGATCGCCGTGTCCCAGTCCTGCATGTAGAGCGCCACGCGGGCGTGCAGCGCCTCGGCCGAGGCCGAAGTCATGTAGACGTTGCCGTAGGCGTCGTTCTCCTTGTCGAGGCGTTTCTCGGCCTCGGCCAGGTCGTCGAGCACGAACTGGTACGAGTCGTAGAGCGACGCGCGGCGGGCCGCCTCGGGCGTAAAGTATTTCGTGCGCAGCACGACGCCCAGTTCCGATTGGGCCGTGTCCGGCTCATAGGCCTTGCAGAAGGTCTTGAGCAGCTCGGTATAGCAGAGCGCACGCACGGCGTAGACCTCGCCCGTGTACTGCTCGAGCTTCTCGATGTTGGTGTCGCTGATTTCGTTGGCCATCACCTCGTCGATGCGGTCGAGGTAGAAATTGCAGTTGCCGATCACCTTGTAGAGGGCGGCGTAAACCGCTTCGAGCTGCAGGTCGGTCGGGCGTATGTCCCAGCGCCAGAACGAGCCGTAGGTATTGGTATTGCCTTCGACGGCATAGACCAGGTCGGCCTGGATGTCGGGCAGCAGGGTGAGGTAGCCGCTGTAAAAGCGCGTTGCTCTTGAGCGAGGCGTAGATGCCGGTGAGCGTCTGCTCGGCGTCGGCGAAGGTGCGCATGGCCTCCTTCTCCGGGATGGACGAACCGGGGTACTTGTCCAGGCACGAGGTGGTGCTGACAAGTATCGCGAGGGCCGAAAGGTAGAATTTTATATTGCGTAACATGTTCATAGTCCCTGATTAGAATGTTAAGTCGAGTCCGAAGGTGAATTGGCGGGCCATAGGATACTGCGCTTGGTACATATTGCTCGACCCTTCGGGATCGAGGCCCGTGAATTTGGTAAAGGTGAAGAGGTTCTGGGCCTGGGCGTAGATCTTCACGCCGCTGATGAAGCGTGTCTTGCGCAGCCACTCCTGCGGGAAGGAATAACTCAGCATGAGGTTCTTCAGGCGCAGGAACGAAGCGTCCTCCAGCAGGCGGTCGTCGAACTCGGTGTAGACGCCGTGGCGCGGAATGTCGGTGATGTCGCCCGGTTTCTTCCAGCGGTTGAGCAGGCGTTTCGACTGGTTGTAGGAGGCGAATCGGCCGTTCGATTCATCGAAGTAACGGTCGTTGTTGATCATCCAGCGGTCGGCGACCCAGCTGAACTGCGCCGACAGCGAAAGCCCCTTCCAGGCCAGCGTCGTGCCGAAGCCGCCCTGCCAGGGCGCCACGTAGCTCTTGCCGACCATGACCTTGTCCTCGTCGCGCAGCTCGGTGGTCAGCTCGCCCTCCTTGGTGTACCACAGCGCGTCGCCGTTGGCGGGGTTGACGCCCGCGAACCGGTTGAGGTAGAACTCGCCGAAGGAGTGCCCCACGACCAGTTTGGTGTTGGTGCTCGAAAGCTCGTATTCGCTGACCCCGCTGTAGAGCTTGGTCATCTTGTTCCTGTTGTAGGAGACGTTGGCGTTCACGCTCCACACGAAATCCTTGTGCTGGATGACGTCGGCGGCCAGGCTCACCTCGACGCCGCGGTTGGTCATGTCGCCCACGTTGTCCCAGCGGAAGCCGAAGCCGTTGGAGGTGGTGTAGGAAACGGGAACCTCCATCAGCATGTCGGTCGTCTTCTTGTTGTAGAGTTCGACGTCCAGATTGAGGCGGTTCCAGAAGCCCAGGTGCACGGCCAGGTTGGTGATCCACAGCTTCTCCCACTGCAGGTCTTCGTTGCCCGGCTGCGAGGGGGCGATGCCGGCGTCGCCGTAGTAGTTCAGGCCGCCGCTCACGAGCGCCATGTGTTCGTAGTTGGGGATCGACGAGTTACCCGAGGTGCCCGTGCTGAAGGCGATCTGCGCGTTGGTGAGCCAGCGGCGCGAGTTCTCCATGAATTTCTCGTTGCGCAGGTTCCACATCATGCCCACCGAGCCGAACGCCGCCCAGCGTCCCGAGGTGCCGAAGCGCGAGGAGCCGTCGGTACGGACGGAGAAGTCGACGTAGTAACGGTCGGCGTAGTTGTATTCGCCGCGCGCGAAGAACGACAGGAAGGCGTAGTTGTCGTCGGTGACGTCGCTCCACGACGTGGCTCGCGTCCCCGACGAGATGTTGACCAGCTTGTCGTTGTTCTGGCCGCGGGTCGCCAGCGTGAACTCCTCGTAGCTGTAATCGACGCCCTCCTGGCCCAACAGGAAGTTGAACGAGTGTCCGCCGTCGAGCGAGAAGCGGTAGTTGATCGTGTTGGTGACCGAAAGGCTCATGCCGTCGGTCGAGTAGCGCTGCGCCGTGCCCGAGCCCAGGTTGGGCGGGTAGTTGGGGTAGGAGGCGCCGAAGCCCGTCGTGTGCGAATAGTCCACGCCGAACTGCGAGCGGATGGTGAGCCCCTCGATGGGGGTGGCCTCGGCGAAGAGCGTCGAGATCACCTTGTATTTTTTATAGGAGATCTTGTTGTTGGCCAGCCATTCAAGCGGGTTTTGGCCTTCGCCCTTCCAGGTGCCGTCCTTGATCGAGGCGAGCGAGCCGTCGGGGCGGTGGGGGTTCCAGTAGGGCATCATGAAACGTGCGGCCGAGATGGGGGTCACGAGCGTATATTCGCCCGACTCGGCGCGTTCGATGGTCTGGTAGTTCATCATCGTGTTGGTGCCGAGCTTGAGCCACTTGGCTGCCTGTTGCTCGACGTTGGCGCGGAGCGAGAAGCGCTCGAAGGCCGAACCTGCGGCAATGCCCTCCTGGTTGTAGTAGCCGCCCGAGACGTAGTAATTGGTCTTGTCGGTGGCCCCCGAAACCGAGAGCTCGTAGTTCTGGAGCAGGGCGGCATCGTTGAACACCTCGTCGAGCCAGTTGACGTTGGTCTTGCCCAGGACGTTGTAGTTCTTGCCGTCGGTGAACCCGATCTCCTTCTCGTACTGGATGCGTTCGCCGGTGTCCATCAGATCCCAGTTGCCGTAGGCGATCTGCGAGAAACCGAGCTGCATGCGGTAGTTGATCTTCGCGCGGTCGGCCATGCGGCCGCGCTTGGTCGTGATGACGATCACGCCGTTGGCCGCGCGCGCACCATATATAGAGGTGGAGGAGGCGTCCTTGAGCACCGAGATGCTCTCGATGTCGGCCGGGTTGATGGTGTTGAAGTCGGAACTGGCGATGGCGACCCCGTCGAGGATGTAGAGCGGCGAGGTACCCGAGTTGATCGAGTTCATGCCCCGGATCATCATCGTTGCCGACGTGCTCGGCTCACCCGAATTGGAAAGTACCGTCAGGCCGGGAACCTGTCCTTGGATGGCCTGGTCGAACGCCGCCGTAGGGGTGTTCTCGACCTTTTCGGCCTTGACGGTCGATACCGATCCGGCAATGGTGCCCTTCTTGCGGACACCGTAAGCGATGACCACCACGTCGTCGAGCGCCTGTGCCTCGCTCTCGAGGGAGACGTTGTAGGTCAGCGAGGCGCTGCCGCCCGGAACCGTGAAGGTGGCGGGCTTGTAGCCGATGTACTGGAAGGTGAGCGTCGACCCTGCGGCGACGCTGATCGAGTAGCTTCCGTCCGCAAGGGTGCTCACCCCGCTGGTGGCCCCGGAAATCACGTTGACCCCGATGAGGGGTTGCTTGTCATCCGCCGAGGTGACGATGCCTCTGACGGTCACATTTCCCCCCCCCCTGCGCTACGGCTATCGCCGGCAGGGCACATAGGAAAAATGCAAGAATGTTGAGTAGAAGTTTCGTTTTTTGCATAAGTAAATGATACTTTCTTACTCGACAAAGAAAAATAATTAAAACGAATTTGCCAAATGTTCAAAATAGATGAAATGTAAGCAGGAGTGTTCGGAAAGGGTCTTTCCGGCCCTCTTTTCCGGATGAAAACAGGTGTTATAAGGCTAAATATAAATAACTTAACATTTTATTTTAACCCGGCGAACTATTGTTGAATGCGGGTTAAAATATTTTTATAAAAACGAAAATAAAATTCAATGTGTTTTGAATATTTTGGGGTTTTCGGGCGAAAAAATACCCTCCGGTACGGTTTGATATGCGGTGGGTTTCCGGTCGTAGGTGTTTCTGGATACCTTATTTTTTTAATAATATTTAATATGTGCCAACCTGCGGGGTGGATTTTTGAAAAAAATATAAAAAATATAAAAATATTTTTCGCCGGAGGGGACGAACTTCCCCGAAAACCTGAGGAGATAACAATTTTCCGGCAATCGGTGATGTACGGAGGAAATACGCGAAACCCCGTAAAGAGTTCTCAAAGGGGATTTTATCGGGGGGCGATTAGGCTGAAACGGGAAGTAAAGTAAAGGATGCGCAGTTTTTTGGTGTATTATGCTTGCAGATTGTAAGTGATATGCAGTGATTTCAGTTTAATACATAACATCAACCCCTATTTGCGCCCGCGGGTCAATGCTTTGGTCGGCGGCGGGTTGTAGCCCCCCGTGTATCGCTGCCTTGGGCTGCCCGCGGTGCGTCACGGCTTTGGCCTGTCCCGGCGGGTTGCTGCCTTGGCCTGCCCCGGCGGGTCACTGCCCCTTCCCGCCCCGGAAGCGGGCGCGGTACTGACTGGGACTGAGCCGTTCGCGGAGGCGGAAAAAGAGCGAGAAGGCGCTCACGCTTTCGAAGCCGAGCGCATAGGCTATTTCCGAGATGCTGTGGGCTGTCGTCGCGAGCAGTTCCCGGGTCTTGTTGAGCCGCATCGTGTGCTGGTATTGCGCCGGCGCCATCCCCACGTATTCGCGGAAGACGCGGCGGAACCACGTGTAGCCCATGCCCACTTCGCGGGCGATCTGTTCGGGCGAGCGGTTGCGGCCGAAGTCTGTGCGCATGATGGCTTTCGCGCGGTTGATCTTCTCGACGACGGGGTTGTCGGAGTAGAGCAGGTTGCTGTGCTTGAAGAGCACCGACCCCAGGATGTGGAGCACGATGCTCGAAATGAGCGGCTGGAATCCCACGCGCTCCTCCTCGACCGTGCCGATGATCTCGCGGTAGCACCGCTCGATGCCGCCGCTGCACCCGATCCGCAGCAGGGGGCGCCGGCGGCAGAGGAACCCCTGCTGCTCCAGGCGGTCGATATTGGCGCCGCGGAAGCCGACCCACCACTCCGTCCATCCGGTGCCGGGGTCGGGCGAATAGGAGTGCCATTCGTTGGGGAAGAGCAGGAGCATGGTGCCCGCCTCGACCGTCTGCGACGGGCAGGATGCCGACTCGAAACGTCCCCGTCCGGCGGTGATGTAGACCAGCTGGTATTCGTCGAGCGTGCGGCCGCTGCCTTTGTAAAACAGGTAGTGCTCGGGGTGTTCCGAGACGGGGTAGGGCGTTCCGGGCGGGACGTGCTGGTGCCCGGCCGTGGTGCAGACGATGCCCCACTGCTCGTCGCGCGGGGAGACTGGCAGGTAGTGAAGGATGCTCAGCGGCCGGTCGTCCATAGTGTCAAATCTATATATAGTTTGTCAAAACCATCAACAAAGGTAGGGAAAAGATTGTATAGTTTTGCATCAGTAACCTAAAACTTTCCGTGATGAACCGTTATTTCGTCGGTGTCGATCTCGGTGCCACGAGCGGCCGTGTCATTCTCGCCACGCTCTGCGGCGACGGCATCGCCCTCGAAGTTCTGCACCGCTTCCCTAACCGCCTGCTTTCGATCGGCGGCAAATATTATTGGAACATCTACTCCCTCTACGAAGAAATCCTGCACGGCCTGACGCTGGCCGGGCAGCGAAGGATTCCGGTCGATTCGATCGGTATCGACACGTGGGGCGTCGACATGGCCTGCGTGGCGGCCGACGGTACGCTGGCCGGGCTTCCGAGGGCTTACCGCGATCCCTATACCAACGGGGTTCCCGAGGAGTTCTTCCGGAAAATACCCCGGCAAGAAGTGTACCGCCGCACGGGTATCCAGATCATGAATTTCAATTCGCTCTTCCAGCTCCGTGCCGCGCGCGGGGAGGGGATGTCGGCGCTGGAAAATGCCGCGTCGGTGCTTTTCATGCCCGACGCGCTGTCGTACCTGCTCACCGGCGAGAAGGTATGCGAGTATACGATCCTCTCGACGTCGCAGTTCATGGATCCCCGCACGCGGGAGATCGACGGTGCACTGCTGCGCGAGGCGGGTGTCGATCCCGCGCTTTTCCCGCGGGTGGTGATGCCCGGCCAGAGGATCGGGGTGCTCTGCGACGCCGTGGCCCGGCAGACCGGGCTGGGGGCGGTGCCCGTGGTGGCCGTCGCGGGGCACGATACGGCTTCGGCCGTGGCGGCCGTGCCTGCCCGGAACGGGCGCTTCGCCTACCTCTCGTCGGGGACGTGGTCGCTGATGGGCATCGAGGTGCCGGAGCCGATCATTACGGAGGAGTCCTATGCGATGAACTTCACCAACGAGGGCGGCGTGGACGGCACGGTGCGGTTCCTGAAGAACATCACCGGCATGTGGCTGCTCGAACAGTGCCGCGCGGTGTGGAGCCGCCAGGGCAGGGAGTATAGCTATGAAGAGATCGTGCGCATGACCGAGGGCGCCGCCCGTCGCCGGGGGTCATCGACCCCGATGCCGCGGAGTTCGCCGCGCCGACCGACATGCCGCAGGCGATCCGCACGTGGTGCGCGGCGCACGGCGTCCCCGTCCCGGCGGACGATGCGGCGCTGATGCGGCTGATATTCGACTCGCTGGCCGCGAAATACGCCGAGGTGCTCGGGAAACTGCGGCGGCTGGCGCCGTTCGAAATCGAATGCCTGCACGTCATCGGCGGCGGCGCACAGAACGACCTGCTGAACCGGATGACGGCCGACGCTGTCGGCATCCCCGTCGTGGCGGGCCCTGCCGAAGCCACGGCGCTGGGCAACATCATGGTGCAGGCGCGTGCCGCGGGCGTGGTCTCTTCGCTCGCCGAAATGCGGCGCTACATCGGCCGCTCGATCGAAACGAAAACATATCAACCGAAAAAAATAAAACTGTCATCCTTATGAAAACGGAACTTATCGAAAAGGCATACGCCATCGCGCGGGAACGCTATGCGGGGATCGGCGTAGACACCGAACAGGCGCTCGCGGCGCTTCAGAACATCTCGCTCTCGCTCCACTGCTGGCAGGCGGACGACGTGACGGGCTTCGAAAACCGGGGCGGCGACCTCACGGGCGGCATCCAGGCTACGGGCAACTACCCGGGCAAAGCCCGCAACATCGAAGAGCTGCGTGCCGACATCCTCAAGGCCAAGTCGTTCATTCCCGGTACGCACCGCCTGAACCTGCACGAGATCTACGGCGAGTTCGGCGGCGAGACGGTCGACCGCGACCAGGTGGAGCCCCGGCATTTCCAGGGCTGGATCGAGTGGGCGAAAGAGCACGGCATGAAGCTCGACTTCAACTCGACGTCGTTCTCGCACCCCAAGAGCGGCGATCTCTCGCTGGCGAACCCCGACCCCGGAATCCGGGCCTTCTGGGTGGAACACACCAAGCGCTGCCGGGCCATTGCCGAGGAGATGGGCAAGGCGCAGGGCGACCCCTCGATCATGAACATTTGGGTGCACGACGGTTCGAAGGACCTCACGGTCAACCGCATGAAGTACCGCGAACTGCTGCGCGACTCGCTCGACCGCATCTTCGAGACAGAATACGACCACATGAAGGACTGCATCGAGTCGAAGGTCTTCGGCATCGGGCTGGAGAGCTATACCGTGGGCAGCAACGACTTCTACATCGGCTACGGCGCCAGCCGCGGCAAGATCGTCACGCTCGACACGGGCCACTTCCACCCCACGGAGTCCGTCGCCGACAAGATCTCGTCGCTGCTGCTCTTCATCCCCGAGGTGATGCTGCACGTGTCGCGCCCGGTGCGCTGGGATTCCGACCACGTGACGATCATGAACGACGATACGCTGGAACTGTGCAAGGAGATCGTACGCTGCGATGCGCTCGACCGCGTACACATCGGGCTCGACTATTTCGATGCCTCGATCAACCGCATCGGCGCCTATGTCATCGGCTCGCGCGCCACGCAGAAGTGCCTGATGCAGGCGTTGCTCGAACCGCTCGCGCAGCTTCGCCGGTACGAGGCTGCCGGACAGGGCTTCGAGCGCCTGGCGCTGCTCGAAGAGTCGAAGTCGCTGCCCTGGAACGCCGTATGGGACATGTTCTGCCTGCGCAACGACGTGCCCGTCGGCGAAACGTTCATCGCCGACGTCCAGCAGTACGAACGCGACGTAACCTCCAAACGCTAAGGTCATGTACCGCATCGTACTGAACGAGACGTCGTACTACGGCGCAGGGTGCCGCTCGGTGATCGCCGACGAGATCCGCAAGCGGGGCTTTAAAAAGGTGCTGCTCGTAACGGACAAAGACCTCATCCGGTTCGGCGTGGCCGCGAAGATCGAGGAGGTGCTCCGCGGGGCGGACATTCCCTATGAGATTTACAGCCAGATCAAGGCCAACCCCACGATCCGCAACGTGCAGCAGGGCGTCGAGGCGTTCAAGGCTTCGGGCGCCGACTGCATGGTGGCGCTGGGCGGCGGTTCGTCGATCGACACGGCCAAGGCCGTGGGCATCATCGTCAACAACCCCGAGTTCGCCGACGTGCGCTCGTTGGAGGGTGTGGCCGACACCAAGCACCGCGCCGTGCCGACCTTCGCCGTGCCGACGACCGCGGGGACGGCGGCCGAGGTGACGATCAACTATGTCATCACCGACGAGGAGAACCGCAAGAAGATGGTCTGCGTCGATCCCAACGACATCCCGATGTGCGCGGTGATCGACTGCGAACTGATGATGTCGATGCCCCGGGGGCTGACGGCCGCTACGGGCATGGACGCCCTGACGCACGCCATCGAAGGGTATATCACGCCCGGGGCGTGGACGATGAGCGACATGTTCGAGCTGAAGGCCATCGAGCTGGTCGCCGCGCACTTGCGGAATGCCGTCGAGGACGGCAGCGACCCCGTCGCCCGCAACGGCATGGCCGAGGCGCAGTACATCGCGGGCATGGGTTTCTCGAACGTCGGGCTGGGCATCGTGCACTCGATGGCGCACCCCCCTTGGGGGCGTTCTACGACACGCCGCACGGCGTGGCGAACGCACTGCTGCTGCCCTATGTGATGGAATACAATGCCGAGTCGCCCTCGCGCGCCAAATACCTCGACATCGCGCGGGCGATGGGCGTCGATACCGCGGGCATGAGCGTCGACGAGGGCGTGGCTGCGGCTGTCAGGGCCGTGCGCGACCTGTCGTTGAGCATCCGCATCCCGCAGCGCCTGCACGAGATCGGCGTGAGGGAGGAGGACATCCCCGCGCTGGCCGTGGCGGCGTTCAACGACGTCTGCACGGGCGGCAACCCGCGTCCGACCTCGGTCGGGGATATCGAAAAACTATACCGTACCGCATTCTAAAACAAAGGCCATGAATACGCTTCTCGGACTTCTGATCATCGCCGTCGGCAGCTTTTGCCAGTCGAGCTCCTATGTACCCATCAAAAAGGTGAAGGAGTGGTCGTGGGAGAGCTTCTGGCTGGTACAGGGCATCTTCGCATGGCTGGTGTTCCCGCTGCTGGGGGCACTGCTGGCGGTTCCCGCGGGCAGCTCGCTCGGGGAAATCCTCTCGACCGACCCCTCCGCCGCCTTCAAGGCCGCCGGCTACGGCGTGCTGTGGGGTGTCGGCGGCCTGACGTTCGGGCTCTCGATGCGCTACCTCGGCGTGGCACTCGGGCAGTCGATCGCCCTGGGCACCTGCGCCGGGTTCGGCACCCTCTTCCCCGCCATCTTCGCGGGCGAAAACCTCTTTGCGGGCAAAGGGCTGATCCTGCTGCTGGGCGTCTCGATTACGCTGGCGGGCATCGCCGTGATCGGCTACGCCGGGTCGCTGCGCTCGCAGAACATGACCGACGAGGAGAAACGCGCCGCCGTCAAGGACTTCGCCCTCACGAAGGGGCTGGCCGTGGCGTTGCTGGCGGGCGTGATGAGCGCCTGCTTCAACCTCGGGCTGGAGGCCGGGCGGCCGTTGCAGGTCGAGGGCGGCAGCGCCCTGTTCCGCACGCTGCCCGCCACGCTGATGGTGACGCTCGGGGGCTTCGTGACCAATGCCGCCTACTGCCTGTGGCAGAATGCGCGCAACCGCACGTTCGGCGACTACGGCAAGGGGTCGCTCTATGCCAACAACCTGCTGTTCTGCGCGTTGGCCGGGGCACTGTGGTACTCGCAGTTCTTCGGCTTCGGCATCGGGCAGACCTTCTTCGAGCCCGGGTCGGTCGTGGCGGCATTCGCCTGGTGCATCCTCATGGCACTCAACGTCACCTTCTCCAACGTGTGGGGCATCATCCTCCGGGAGTGGCGCGGCGTGTCGGCCAAGACCGTGGGCGTATTGGTCTGCGGCCTGGCGATCCTGATTTTCTCACTCGTATTTCCTAATTTGTTCTGACGATGAAATCCATACTCGAAAACCGCCCGGCGCTGGCCGCCGAGGTGGACAAAGTGGCCGAAACGGCCGGCTACCTCTGGCAGAAGGGGTGGGCCGAACGCAACGGCGGCAACATCACGGTAAACATCACGGAGCACGTCGACGACGCGATCCGCGCGATGGAGCCGGTCAGTGGGCGTTTCCCGATCGGCACCACACTGCCCCGCCTCAAGGGGTGCTATTTCTTCTGCAAGGGTACCAACAAACGTATGCGCGACCTGGCGCGCCGCCCGATGGAGAACGGCTCGGTAATCCGCATCCTCGACGACTGCGCGTCGTACGAGATCATCGCCGACAAGGCGGTGAAACCCACTTCGGAGCTGGCTTCGCACCTGGCGATGCACAACCAGATGATCGCCTCGGGCAACGGCTACAAGGCGGCGCTGCACACCCATCCCATCGACCTGATCGCCATGACGCACAACCCTGCGTTCCTCGAAAAGGACGTCTTGACCAACCTCCTGTGGAGCATGATTCCCGAGACGCGGGCCTTCTGCCCCAAGGGGCTGGGAATCGTCCCCTATAAGATGCCCTCGTCGGTCGAACTGGCCGAGGCCACCATCGCGCAGCTGCGCGAGTACGACGTGGTGATGTGGGAGAAACACGGTGTATGTGCCGTAGGGCCCGACATCTTCGAGGCGTTCGACCAGGTCGACGTGCTCTCGAAATCGGCGCAGATCTACCTCACGGCCCGTTCGATGGGCTTCGAGCCCGCCGGGACGACGCAGGAGCAGATGGACGAATTGAAACGGGCCTTTAACCTCTGACCCAAAGATGCCGGCGGGCGGGGACGGCAATCCCCGTCGGCCGGAAGCCTGCGGACGGGGTATCCCTGCGGCTTCGGGCGCCGGAGCTGTCCGTACTTGTACCCCGGAACGCGGCGGGTGCCGTTGCCGCCGGAGGACGGAAACGATAATTTTACCGTTTTATGAAAAAGATACTCTTAACGCTTTGTTTTGCGGCTGCCGCGATCGGTGCGCAGGCCGCGGCACCGTGTACGCCCGTGGGGCTGCGGTGCGAACATCTGGAGACGCCGCTGGGCATCGACGCCCCGGCGCCGCGACTGGGCTGGCGTCTGGACGACAGCCGTTCCGGGGCGCTCCAGCGGGCTTACAGGGTCGTCGTGGGGCGGGATTCCGCCGCCGTGGCCGCCGGATGCGGCGACGTGTGGGATTCGGGGCGCACGGATTCGGACGGGATGCTTGTCCGTTACGCCGGGCCGCAGCTCGACCCGTTCACCCGGTATTACTGGGCCGTGACGGTGTGGGACAAGGACTACGCGCGCTCCTCGTCCGGGGTCGCGGCGTTCGAGACCGGCATGATGGGGGCCGGGAACTGGCAGGGATGCTGGATCAGCGACCACCACGACATAAACCATAAGCCAGCGCCCTATTTCCGCAAGGAGTTCTCCGTGGGCAAACGCGTGAAATCGGCCCGCGCCTATGTCGCGGCGGCCGGGTTGTACGAACTCCATATCAACGGGCAGAAGGTCGGTGACCACCGCCTCGACCCGATGTATACGCGCTTCGACCGCCGGAACCTCTACGTCACCTACGACGTGACGCGGCAGTTGCAGGACGGGGCCAATGCCGTGGGCATCCTGTTGGGCAACGGCTGGTACAACCACCAGTCGGGCGCCGTGTGGAACTTCGAGCGGGCGCCGTGGCGCAACCGCCCGGCGTTCTGCTTCGACCTGCGTATCGAGTATGCGGACGGGACGCACGAGGTCGTGAAGTCCGACCTCGACTGGCGCACCTCGGGCGGGCCGCTGGTGTTCAACAGCATCTATACTTCGGAGCATTACGATGCGCGGCTCGAGCAGCCGGGCTGGAGCGCCCCCGGGTTCGACGACTCGGCCTGGGGCGGGGTGATGTACCGCGGCGCGCCGTCGCAGAGGGTCACGGCACAGCAGACGGTGCCGATCCGCAACGTCACCCAATACAGGCCGCGCAGCGTGCGCAAGCTCGACGAACGGAGCTACCTCTACGATTTTGGCCAGAACATGGCCGGTGTGACGAAGCTCCGCCTGAGGGGTGAAGCCGGGACGCAGCTGCGGCTCATCCATGCCGAACGCCTGCGCGAAGACGGCCATGCCGACCTGTCGAACATCGACGTCTATTTCCGTCCGACGGACAAGGACGACCTGTTCCAGACCGACGTGGTGACCCTGAGCGGCCGCGACGACGAGTTCATGCCCCGGTTCAACTACAAGGGCTTCCGCTATGTCGAGGTGGTTGCCGACCGGCCGGTGGAGCTGTCTGCGGAGAACCTGACGGCCTATGCCATGCACAGCGACGTGACTCCCGTGGGGCATATCGAGACGTCGAACGACCTGGTGGACAAACTTTGGGACGCCACCAACAAGGCCTACCTCTCGAACCTGATGGGTTACCCGACCGACTGCCCCCAGCGCGAGAAGAACGGCTGGACGGGCGACGGCCACCTGGCCATCGAAACGGCGCTGTACAACTACGACGGCATTACGGTCTACGAGAAGTGGCTCGCCGACCACCGCGACGAACAGCAGCCCAACGGCGTGCTGCCCGACATCATCCCCACCGGCGGCTGGGGCTACGGCACGGCCAACGGGCTGGACTGGACGAGCACCATCGCCATCATCCCGTGGAACCTCTACCTCTTCTACGGGGACACGAAGCCGCTGGAGGATTGCTACGAGAATATCAAACGCTATGTCGATTACGTCGACCGCCGCAGCCCGGGGCACCTCTCCTCGTGGGGACGCGGCGACTGGGTGCCCGTCCGCTCGCAGTCGTCGCTGGAGCTGACCTCGTCGGTCTATTTCTACGTCGATGCCACGATCCTCGCCCGTGCCGCCGCCCTGTTCGGCCGGGAGGCCGACCGGAAGCACTACGAGGCTCTGGCCGGCGAAATCCGCGGGGCCATCAACGACAAATACCTCGACCGTGCGGCGGGCATCTATGCCAGCGGCACGCAGACCGAGCTGAGCGTTCCGCTGATGTGGGGCGTCGTGCCCGAGGAGATGGTCGCCAAGGTCGCCGGCAACCTCGCCCGCAAGGTCGCCGAAGCCGGGTTCCACCTCGACGTCGGGGTGCTGGGCGCCAAGGCCATCCTCAATGCGCTGAGCGAGAACGGCCATGCCGAAACGGCCTACAAGGTCGCGGTGCAGGACACCTATCCTTCGTGGGGATGGTGGATCGTGAACGGCGCCACCACGCTGCTCGAAAACTGGAACCTCGAAGCCACGCGCGACATCTCGGACAACCACATGATGTTCGGCGAGATTGGCGGGGGTGGTTCTTCAAGGGGCTGGGCGGCATCAAGCCCGACCCCGAAGCGCCGGGCTTCAAACACATCTTGCTGCGCCCGAATTTCGTCGGGGTCGATGCATTCGAGGCTTCGCACGACGCCCCCTGCGGGCGGATCGTGTCGGCATGGACGCGCCGGGGCAATACGGTGACCTACTGCGTCCGAATCCCGGCCAACAGTACCGCAACGCTCTACCTGCCGGCCAACGTGGACGGCGGGAAGGTGCATCAGCTGGGTGCCGGAAGCCATACGCTGACGCTCAGGGTGGCCAAATGACCCTTCCGCCTCGGGGCGGACGGCTGCTGCCGCGGGCCGCATTCCCGTGCGGGACGGCTGCCTGCACAGGACGATTTTTACCCATAACCTGAAATATTCCTGCGATGAACAAACTATCGAAACTGATTCTGATGCTGCCGCTGGCCCTCGCTCCGCTGGCGGGGCAGGCCGCCCCGAAGGGCGGCTCCCATGCCGCCCTGGCCGCGGGGTTCGTGGCGCCGCCCGACTCTGTCCAGACCTCGGTTTACTGGTACTGGCTTTCGGGCAATGTCTCGAAGGAGGGCGTGGTGAAAGACCTCGAAGCGATGAAACGGGCGGGGATCAACCGTGCCTTCATCGGCAATATCGGCCTCGGGGAGCTGGCGACGCCCTATGCCCCCGTGAAACTCTTTACGGACGAATGGTGGGAAGTGACCCATGCGGCGCTCAAACGCGCCTCGGGGCTGGGTATCGAGATCGGCATGTTCAACAGCCCCGGCTGGAGCCAGGCCGGAGGGCCGTGGATCGAACCCGGGCAGGCCATGCGTTACCTGGCTTCGGTCAAGGCGCATGTCCGGGGCGGCGGGAAGGTCGAGGTGGAGCTGCCGCGCCCGTCGGCCGATTTCCAGGACGTGCGGGTGGTCGCCTATCCCGCTTCCGCCGTGGGGCGTGCGGCGCTGACGGCGGCCGATACGCGTGTGACGGCTGCCGGCACGGCTGCCGGGGCGCAATGCCTCATAGACGGCGACCCGGCGACGGAGCTCCTCTTCGACGGCAGCCCCGAAGCCGTCATCGACTTGGTGACGGACGCCGACCTGGATCTGCGCAACATCACGGTGTGGCCCGCCCGCCGTCCGATACGTGCTGAGGCCGAATTGCAGGTGAAGGGGCGGACGGCTACCGGACAATCGCATCGTTCGGGATCGACCGCTCGAACCCCAATATCGAGGTCGGTTTCGACCCTTACGCCCCGGTTTCGGTTAGCGTGGCGAAGACCACGGGGCGCGAGTTCCGGCTCATAGTCCGCGGCGCGGGGAAGGATACGGGTTTGGGGGAGGTGCTTCTCTCGTCGCTGCCCCGTGTGGAGCGTTATGCGGAGAAGACCTTTGCCAAGATGTTCCAGTCGCCGCTGCCCTACTGGGAGGAGTACCAGTGGCGCGACCAGCCCGTGCTGGACGCGGAGTCGCTGGCGGTCGACCCCGCGGAGGTGGTCGACATAACGGAATGTCTCGACGGCGACCGCCTGGTGTGGGAAGCCCCTGCCGGGGAGTGGGTCGTCATGCGTACCGGGATGCGCCCGACCGGCATCCAGAATTCGCCCGCGGCGCCCGAAGGCACCGGGCTCGAAGTGGACAAGATGACCCCGGCCTACCTGCAACACCATTTCGACGCCTTTATCGGTGAGATACTCCGCCGCATCCCGGCCGAAGACCGCAGGACGTTCCGCGTGGTGGTGGCCGACAGCTACGAGAAGGGAGGGCAGAACTTTACGGATACTTTCCTGGCCGACTTCAGGGAGCGTTACGGTTACGACGCCCTGCCGTTCCTGCCCGTTTACGACGGCGTGGTGGTCGGCAGCCAGGATATCTCCGACCGGTTCCTGTGGGACATGCGGCGCCTGGCGGCCGACAAGCTGGCCTATGCGCATATCGGGGGGCTGCGCGAAATCGCGCACAAATACGGGCTGACGTTGTGGCTGGAGAACTACGGCCACTGGGGTTACCCCGGCGAGTTCCTGCAGTACGGCGGCCAGTCGGACGAGGTCGGGGGCGAATTCTGGGGCGAAGGGTCGCTGGGCGACATCGAGAACCGTGCCGCCTCGTCGTGCGCCCACATCTACGGCAAGCGGAAAGTGTCGGCCGAGTCGTACACCTCGGCCGGGAACGATTTCGGGCGTTATCCGGCGATGGTGAAGCCGCGCGGCGACAGGTTCTTCTCCGAGGGGATCAACAACACGCTGCTGCACGTCTACATTTCGCAGCCGGGCGACGAACTGCCCGGCATGAATGCCTGGTTCGGAACGGAATTCAACCGCAACAACACGTGGTTCTCGCATATCGACCTCTTCACGGATTACCTCAAGCGTGTCAATTACATGTTGCAGCAGGGGCTCAACGTCGCCGACGTGGCCTATTTCATCGGCGAGGACGCCCCGAAAATGACGGGCGTCACCGACCCGGCGCTGCCCCGAGGGTACCAGTACGATTATATCAACGGCGAGGTGCTGCTGGAACGCGCCACCGTGAAGGACGGCCTGTGGACGCTTCCGCACGGGACGCAATACCGGATACTGGTGTTGCCGAAGCTCAAGACGATGCGCCCCGAACTGCTTGCGAAGCTGCGGGCGCTCGTCCGTGAGGGCGGCGTGCTGCTGGGGCCTGCGCCGCAGCGTTCGCCGAGCCTCGAAGGCTATCCCGATGCCGACGCCCGGGTGCGCCGCATGGCTGCGGAGCTCTGGGGCGGGGTCGACGGCAAGGCCGTGAAGGCCGCCCGCTACGGCAAGGGCGCCGTGCTGGACGGCATGACCATGGAGGAGGCGCTGGCCTATGTGCAGTGCCTGCCCGACTGCGAGGTCGGGGCCGATGTCCCCGTGCTCTTCGGGCACCGCGATGCGGGCGACGAGCAGATTTATTTCCTGACCAACCAGTCGGACGCGCGCATCGCTTTCCCCTGCACGCTGCGTGTGACCGGCTCTGTGCCCGAGGCATGGGATGCCGTGACGGGGGCGATCCGTCCGCTGCCGGAGTTCGAGGATGACGGTCGCAGGACGACGCTGCCGATGGTGTTGGAGCCCAACCAGAGCCTGTTCGTCGTACTGCGCGCGGACGGGGCGGGCGCTGTGCACAGGGACGGACGGCGAATTTCCCGACCCCGGTGCGGGTCAAGACGCTGGACGGGCCGTGGACACTGACCTTCCAGGAGGGGCGCCGGGGCCCGGCGGAGCCTGTCGTGGCGGACGAACTGAAAGACCTGCGGCTCTCCGACGACGAGTCGGTGCGCTATTTCTCGGGCAGTGTCCGCTATGAGACGACGTTCGACCTCAGGGGGAAGGAGAAATCCGGCCGGCTGTACGTGAACACGGGCCAGGTCGGCGTGATGGCCAAGGTCTATGTCAACGGCAAGTACGCCGGGGGCGTGTGGACGGCGCCGTACAGGGTCGACGTCACGGACTTCGTGCGCAAAGGGAAGAATACCCTCGTCATCGACGTGGTCAATACGTGGGTGAACCGCCTGATCGGCGACAGCAGGCTCCCCGAGGATCAGCGCGGGACATGGACGCTGAATAATCCGTGGCGTCCCGATTCGCAGTTACAGCCTTCGGGGCTGTTCAACCCGGTGGTAATCGAACGGATGATTGCACGATGAGACAGATAGCATTGCTTGCCCTGCTGCTGGCCTTTGCGGCGGCCGTGTACGGGCAGGAGAACATACTGGAGAAGGGGCTGGAAGGCCGGAGTGCCGCGGATGTGATTTCACGCAGGTACGTGACCCCGCTGCGGCTGGTCGCACTGCCCGGCGAGCTGACGGCGGGGGTGGAAAACCCCGAAGCGCTGCTCTGGAATTTCGACGGGCAGCTGACGACCGGGACACCCGATGTCTGCCGCCTCTCGACCCGCGACGGGCGCTCGGCTTCCGTGCTGCTCGATTTCGGCAAGGAGTTGTGCGGCGGGATCGCGCTCTCGGCGGCGATACGCGCCGACCAGCGGGCGCTGAAGGTGCGGATCCGCCTGGGCGAATCGGTGAGCGAGGCGATGAGCGACGTCGGCGGCGACGCCCCGATGGCCAGCGCCACGAACGAGCATTCGCTGCGCGATTTTACGCTCGGCGTGCCGTGGCTGGGCAATGTCGAGGCCGGGAACTCGGGGTTCCGCTTCGTGCGGATCGACCTGGTGGAGCCCGATGCGGAGCTCAATCTGAAAGCCGTGCGGGCGATCCTCCGTTACCGCGACGTCCCTTATCTGGGGTCGTTCCGCTGCGATGATGAACGGCTGAACCGCATCTGGGAGACGGGGGCCTATACCGTCCACCTCAATATGCAGGAGTACCTCTGGGACGGGGTGAAACGCGACCGCCTGGTATGGCTCGGGGACATGCACCCCGAGGTGATGACCGTCCAGAGCGTGTTCGGCGGCAATGAGGTCGTGCGCCGGAGCCTCGACCACGTGCGCGACAATACGCCGCTGCCCGGGTGGATGAACTGGATCGCGGCCTACTCGATGTGGTGGGTCATTATCCACCGCGACCTGTATATGTACGAGGGCGATTTGAACTATCTCGGTGAACAGCAGGAATATATGCGCTCCCTGCTGCGGGTGCTGGCGTCGCAGATGGACGGCGACCGCGAGAACCTGCAGGGCGGCCAGCGCCTGCTGGACTGGCCCACGTCCCAGATGCCCGACGTGATCCATGCCGGGTATCAGGCCCTGATGGTGATGGCCATGGAGGCCGGCGCCGAAATCGGCGGCTGGCTCGGCGACAGGCAGATGCAGTCGGAGTGCCGTGGGGCGCTGCGGCGGTTGCGGCGGCACGTGCCCGACCACCTGCGGAACAAGCAGGCGGCGGCGATGCTCGTGCTGGCCGGGCTGGCCGACCCCGGCAAGGTGTGCCGGACGGTGATCGCCCGGGGCGGGGCGGAAGGTTTCTCGACCTTCTACGGATATTACATGCTCGAGGCGCTGGCCGAAGGCGGCCTTTACGACGAGGCCTTGCAGATCATCTCCGATTATTGGGGTGCGATGCTCGACCTGGGGGCCACGACTTTCTGGGAAGACCTCAATTACGCGCATGCGGCCGGTGCGGCGCGTATCGACGAGCCGGTTCCGGCCGGGAAATTCGACATCCATGCCGAGTCGGGCGCCTATTGCTACAAGGGGTTGCGCCACAGCCTTTGCCACGGCTGGGCATCGGGCCCCACTCCCTGGCTTTCGCGGCACGTGCTGGGCATCGTGCCGCTCGAACCGGGCTGCAAGTCCGTGGCGGTGCGCCCCCACCTGGGACACCTGAAGTGGGCCGAGGGGACGTTCCCGACCCCGTGGGGCGTTATCCGGGTGCGCCACGAGCGCGGTGCCGACGGGAAGGTCTCGACGAGCGTGTCGGCACCCGATGGGGTGCGGGTCGTGCGCTGACCCCGGAAAAAATCGTATTACTGTTAATAACCGATGGATATGACAAAGAAACTGATTTTGGCGGCGTGGGCGCTGCTGCTCGCCGCAGCTGTCCCTGCACAGCAGAAGGAGGAGTTCAGGTTATGGCCCGAGGCCGGGAAGTATGCCCCGGAGCGGCTCGGTGCCGGATTCGACCGCGACAACGCCCCCTATGTCACGTTGTACCGCCCCGAAGGGAAGAAGCCGGCGCCGGCCGTGGTGGTCTGCCCGGGCGGTGCCTACGGCGGCCTGGCTATCGGCCATGAGGGCTATCAGGTGGCGGAGTGGTTCGCGGCGCGCGGGTTTGCGGCCGTCGTGCTGAAATACACCATGCCCCACGGCAACTACGACCTGCCCCGCCGGGATGTGCAGCAGGCGATCGAGCTGGTGCGTGCGAATGCGGCCGGGTGGGGCGTAGACCCCGCGCGGGTCGGCGTCATCGGCTTTTCGGCCGGGGGACACCTGGCCTCGACGGCTGCGACGCACTTCACCTGCGATGCGAACCGTCCCGATTTCGCCATACTGGTCTACCCGGTCATTACGATGGACGAACGTTTTACGCATGCCGGGTCACGGAGGAACCTGCTGGGCGGAGCACCAGCCGAGGGGCTCGTTGCGGCGTTCAGCAACGAACTGTGCGTGACCAGCGGGACACCGCCGACGTTCATCGCCTTCAGCGACGATGACGACGGGGTGCCCCCGGTCAACGGCACGTTGTTCTACAATGCGCTTAAAGCCGCTTCGGTGCCGGGCGAGATCCATATTTATCCGACAGGCGGGCACGGCTGGGGCTGGAACGAAACCTTTAAATACAGGGACGAGTTCCGGAACTCGCTCGCGCGCTGGCTCTCCGAGCGGCTGGGCGAATGACGCTGCATCCGTTCGCCATAAGTGCCGGCAGGCACCAAAATCCCCGTTCGGCAATGCTGCCGAACGGGGATTTTAGTGCGTGGACGGTTCCCGGTTGCGGGACAGGTTTACCGCGCCTTGCCGGCAGCGGGAATCGGGCGGGCTTCGACGCCTTCGCGGGTCATCCTGACCGGGACGATGTGCCCCTCGGCATCGAAATACATGCGGTCGATGCAGGTTTCACGGCTGCTGGCTGCCGTTTCGTCCAGCGGGCGGCGGTGGTAGACGATGTACCATTCGTCCCGCCCCGGAACCTGTATGACGGAGTGGTGCCCGGCGCCGCGGGCGATCGCCGGGTCTTGTTCGAGGATCTTGCCGATGCGTTCGAACGGCCCGAAGGGCGAGTCGGCGATGGCGTAGGCGACGCAGTAATCGGGGCCCGTCCAGCCCCCTTCCGACCACATGAAGTAATATTTCCCGCGGTGCCTGAGCATGAACGGCCCCTCGGTGTAATTCGCGGGGGTGACCTCCTTGTAGAGGGTGCCGTCGTCGAAGGGCACGATACGCAGCAGATCCGGCGACAGGCGTACCATGTTGCAGTGCCCCCAGCCGCCGTAGTACATGTAGTAGCTGCCGTCGTCGTCGCGGAAGACGAACTGGTCGATGGGCTGGGCCCCGTTGACGATGCTGTCGATGAGCGGCTTGCCCAGCGCATCGCGGAACGGCCCGGCCGGGGAGTCGGCCACGGCTACGCCGATGCCGCCGGTTTCACCCTCGTGGATGTCGTTACCGGCGAAGAAAAGGTAGTACTTGCCGTTGGCATGGACGGCCGCGGGCGCCCACATGGCGCGTTTCACCCACTTCACCTCGTCGTTGGAGACGATCCGGGGGTGCTTCTGCCAGTGTACGAGGTCTTTCGACGAGAAGGCGTCCATGAAGGTCTGCTCGTCGTAGTCGGCCGAGTAGGTCGGGTAGATCCAGTAGGTGTCGCCGAAGACCACCCCTTCGGGGTCGGCGTACCAGCCCGGAAAGACGGGGTTGCCGCTCCTGCCGGCTGCCGAGGCCGTATTTTGCGCCGCGGCGCAGTATGCCGCAAGGCATGCGAAAAGGAGAGTTACGTATTTCATAAGTTATTCGATTAGGGTCGATTGCGGGCCGAGGTAAGAGCGTTTCATGCCCCCGAAGTCGAGGACGATCTTTTGCAGGACGATGCCCGGGTCGCCGACGCGGATGCGCAGCGTGTGGCGTCCCGGCTTGTCGATGTGGAGCGTCGATTTGTTGACGGCGCAGTTGCGCAGCACGCTTTCGAACCACACCTGCGCGTATTCGACGTGCGACGAGGAGGGGGGTGGCCAATGCCCCGTCGTCGATCTGGACGCTGTACTTGGTGTCGGTGTTCGTGTTTTCGCCGATGCGGAAATCGCGGTCGGCGTGGAGCGGGAAGGTCGGCAGCACGTAGGTGTAGACATCGACCGAACCGGCGTCGAAGGCGTAGAAGTCGTATTCGGCGCACGGGACGTCGCGGCTGCGGAAGATCTGGAGCGGGGCGGTCGGGTCGCCCAGCTGCAGCGCGGGGCCTTCGATGCCGAGGTCTTCGACGGCTGTTATTTTGATTCGGTCGTTTTCACGGACGCGGTGGCAGCCTGCGGCGGGGATCGAGACGCAGCCGTTGTTCTCGACGTAGATGCCGCGGAGCTCGGCCCGCGACGGGGCGGTGGGGTTGAAGAGCGATACGAGCACCTTCTCGGACTGTTCACCCGCGCGGAAGACGATCTGGGCCGGCACCGCGTTCCCCGAGGGGGCTTTCTCCCAGTCGATGCCCACCGTGATGCGCTCTTCGTCGGCGGTTTTTCCGGCGGATTTGCTCAGGACGACCCAGGGTTCGGAGGCATGCGCCGTCCAGGCGAGCGTGCCGCCGCCCCGGTTGTATATCTCGACGGGGTAGGTGCGGCGCAGGTAGTTGTCGAACGCAGGCAGGGCGTGGAAGGCCCGGGCGCCCGTGACGTCCTCGCCTGCGACCTGCAATGCCAGCCGGGGAGCGCCTGCGGCGTCGTGCGTTGCCAGGTGCGGCAGGTTGAAATAGGCGCTCACGCCGTCGTAGTTCTGGCGCATGGACATCATGTGGTTCCATTTGCCGCCGAGCAGCGAGTTATACCCCCGGGTGATGACCTGCAGGCTGTCGTAGCAGCGCTGCACCTCGTCGCGCACGGCATTGGTTGCCGCGCGGCCCTGGCGTGCGTACCAGCGGTTGCGCTGGCCGCCGAGCGTCATGCGGTTCATCAGTTCGGCGCCGCGCAGGGGTAGTAGACCAACTGGTAGAAAGCCGGGCGGGCTTCGTCGCCGATCTCGTGCAACAGGGCTTCGGCTCGGGCGCCGAGCTTCCGGTAGGCCTCCAGCCGCCGCGGTGCCTCGTCGTAGTTGGTGAACGAGAAATCAGTGTCGGTAAGCTGCTCGCAGTTGTGGTCGAAGCGGTTCCAGTGGTAGCCCCAGCCCATGTATTCGGGCTTGCGGGGGAAGGCCAGCCGCAGGTGTTCGCGGGTCATCGCTTCGAGGCGGTCGTAGTACGCTTCGCCGAAGATGCCGGCCAGCCAGCGTGCCGGGTAGCTCACGACGTTGTCGGCCGTGAAGCGGCCGATGTCCCAGGCCATGTCGAGGAAGAGCGAAACCTGCATCTCCGAGCCTTTCAGGTCGCCGCAGTTCAAGAGCCACAGCCGGTCGGCCGTGGTGTCATAGGCCTTGCGCAGCTCTTCGTACATCAGCGACGGGGGCGTCGTGCTGAACCAGAGGTAGCTGTGCGGTACGCCCAGGTAGGAGACATGGTAGTAGACCCCGGAGCGCCCCGTGCGCCGCTGCTCGCGCACGCCGCTCAGACGTTTCATGTAGCCGTAGTTGTCGTCCGGCCAGACGATCGTGACGTCGTCGGGCAGTTCCAGCCCGTTGGAATAGATCTCCAGCACCTCCTTGTAGGGTGTGAACGCCTGCGGGACGGTCTCGACCGGGCGGTCGATGTTCTCGGCGAGGATTTGCCGCTGGTCGAGCAGCGCCTGCTGGAGCATCCGCACCTTTTCGTGCATGGGCAGCGTGGTCGACATGGCGCCGTCGTGCAGGCCGCGCAGCGCCAGCGTATAGACGTTCTCATAGGGGCTGTTCTCGCGCACGCGCTGCGTGAGCACGCGGTTGATACCCTCCTTGTTCTTGTCGTAGTTCCAGGGCCCCATCGTCTGGGTATCCCATTCGCTGGCGGTGTTCAGCAGCAGCGGTTCGCAGTGGGTCGATCCCATCACGATGGCGAACGTGTCGGCCACGAGCTTGTTTTCGGGGATTTGGTTGAACGAGGTGGAAACGGGGTGCATGGCCGGGGCGAGGTAGTTGGCCTTGAGGCGCAGCAGCAGTTCGCAGACCTTGGCGTAGGTTCTGGGGCCGATGTTGCCGCGCTCGGGCTCGAAGGTCTGCGAGGCCCAGGGCGTCAGACCCCAGTCCTCGTCGTTGAGGAAGATGCCGCGGTAGCGCACCGACGGCGTCTGGGAGTAGGTCGGCGGGGCGTCGACATGGAGCGCCGCATGTTTTTTCACCGGAACGTCGGCCCACCAGTACCAGGGGGATACGCCGATCAGCTCCGAGAGCGTGAAGAGCCCGTAGGCCGCGCCGCGGCGGTCGCTGCCCGCGATGACGAGGGCTTTGCGGATGCCCGGCAGTGGATTGGCGACGGTCTGGATCAGGTAACGCTCCCAGGCGCCTTCGAGCGGGGCGGTGTCGATCTTCCCCGCTTCGGCCAGCCTGCGGATGAGGGCGCTGCCTCCGACCGTCCCGACGATCACCGCCGGGCCTGTTTCCCCGGCCGCGGAGGTCACCCGCGGGCGTCGGCCCGTTACGGCCTCCACGTCGGCAGCGAAGAGCTCCGCCGCGCGTTTCACCACCGCGGCGTCGGATGCATCGTAAAGGATCGCGGCCGTCTGGCGGGGCGAGGCGAGGGTGAAGGCGTATTTGGTTTTCGGGCTTTTTTCGTGTACGGCCACCTGTGCGCGGCCTGCGGATACGGCCACGAGGGCCGACAACATAAGAATCAAGTGCTTCATGGGTATCGGTTTGCATTGCTAAGGTAGAAATTTCGCAGCAATGCCCGAAATTTTGCATCGGAAAACAGGGCGCGTGGCAGGATTATGTACTTTTTTGGCAGTATCCGTGACCTGCGGTTCGCCGGGTTACTCCCCGGGGTTGCCCAGGCGGGTGGTGACGACCATGCTCCGGCGTCCGGCGGGGGTGACGGCGACGCATTTGAGCACCCGTTGTTCCCCCCGGGGAACGATGACCTCCAATTCGCCCGGCACTTCGCGGTCGAAGTCGTAGGGCGTGGCGCCGTTGAGCGTGTAATAGACCCGGCAGCCCGGGAAGGGCGGGCGGATCGTGAAGCGGAAACATCCCCCTTCGAGCGTCTCTTCGCGGATGCCGTGGGGTTGCGGAACCTGATAGGCTGCCCCTTCGGCGTCGAGCCGCGCAAGGTATGCCGGAAGGCGCTGCCGGGAGAACTCCTCCCACGACTTGCGCGCTACGGGCGACCATGCGATTTCGGAGAGGGCGTAGATGCGCGGCAGCAACTGGTACTCGACCCGTTTCCCGGTCGCCACGAATTCCGTCCACAGGTTGGCCTGCACGCCCAGCAGGTATTGCTGTTCCTCTTCGGAGAGCCCCTCCGCCGGGTCGTAGCCGTATATCTTCTCCAGCGGCAGGGAGAGGTTCAGGCTCACGGGCTCGTCGGGCGAATCCGTCCCCCGTTTGTCGAAATAGAGGTACTGGCCGGGGGTCATCACCACATGGTGGTGCTCTCTCGCCGCCGCGATGCCGCCCTGCGTGCCCCGCCAGCTCATGACGACCGCCTCGGGCGACAGCCCGCCCTCCATGATCTCGTCCCAGCCGATCAGCTGCCGGCCTTTCGATGCGAGGTAGCTGTCGATGCGGTGGGTGAGGTAGGATTGCAGCTGCGTCTCGTCATGCAACCCCTCGGCCGCGATACGGGCCTGGCAGTCGGGGCAGGCCTCCCAGCGGGTGCGCTGGCACTCGTCGCCGCCGATGTGGATCAGTTTCGAGGGAAAGAGCGCGAGCACCTCGTCGAGCACGTTTTCGAGGAATTCGAAGGTGCTCTCCTTGCCCGGGCAGAGGACGTTGCCGGGGCCGCAGATCCAACCCGCTATTTCGTAGGATTCGGGGTTGTTCACGCACCCCAGCCAGGGGTAGGCCGTGAGGGCTGCGAGCGAGTGCCCGGGCATTTCGATTTCGGGGATGACCGTGATGTGCCGCTCGGCGGCATAGGCGACGACCTCGCGGATCTCGTCCTGCGTGTAAAAGCCGCCGTATCTTCCGAATTCGAAGGTGGCGGGCTTCTCTTCTAGCTGCCGATCTGGGATTTCGAACGCCACGCCCCGACTTCGGTCAGGCGCGGGTAGCGTTTGATCTCGATGCGCCAGCCCTGGTCGTCGGTCAGGTGCCAGTGGAAGCGGTTGAGCTTCGCGGCGGCCATGCGGTCGAGGTAGCCCTTCACGAACTCCACGGGGAAAAAGTGGCGGCAGACGTCCAGGTGGAGTCCCCGGTAGCCGTAGCGGGGGTAGTCCTCGATCTCGGCGCAGGGGATGTTGCCGTCGGCGTCGGCCATTTGCAGGAGCGTCTGGAGCCCGTAGAAGATGCCGCTTTCGTCGCCCGCCGTGAGTTCCGCCTCGTGTTCGGCGACGCGGAGCCGGTATCCTTCGGCGGGGATGCCCGCGCGGGCGTCCAGTTGCAGGAGGAGCGTGTTCCGCGTTTTCCGGGCCGGCTGCTTTCCGTGCGGGGCGGCCAGTGCCGAGGCTACCCGGATCAGCCCTTCGGGCCGGGAGGCGAAGCCTTCGGCGGTGACTTTACAGCCCGGGGCGGCGAAGTGCCCTTCGCGGAGTTCGGCCCGGACGGGCTGCGGGATGAGTTGCAGGGGCGCTGCGCCGCGGTTGCGCACAGCGTGGCCAGCACGGCGATCAGGGGGAATAGTTTTTTCATGGCGCAAGTATTTTGTCCGGCCGGGCCGATGCCGGCCCGGCCGGGGCTGGCGGGATTACTCCGCCGCCTTGAGTTCAAGTACGTGGCTGGCATGTTCGCCGCCCACCTCGAAGTCGAGGCCGGTCTCCATCAGGAACGCCCCGGTGAAGGTCTTGCCGTCCTGGGGAATGGGCTTGCCGTCGAGGCTGAGCTCCCTGACGAGGTACCTCTTCTGCGGGTCGAGCCCGGCCATCCGGAACGCCGGCCGGGGCATGTTGTGGTACTGTTCCAGCTTGTAGACGAAATAGGCCGCGTGGTCTTTTTCGGGCGAGACGTACATCAGCGATGCGTACCCGGTCTTGTCGAAGGGCGAGATCAGGCGGTAGAGGTCACCCTGCTGCACGACGGGGCGGATCAGCTTGTAGTCGGCGATGGCGCGTCGGGCGAAGGCCTTGTCCTCGTCGGTCATGTGTGCGGGCTGGAGCTCCATGCCCATGCGTCCGCTCATCGCCACGTCGAAACGCAGTTTGAGGGGCGTCTTGCGGCCGGTCTGGTAGTTGGTGTCCACGCTCACGTGCGAGGCCATCGCCACGGCGGGGAAGAAGTTCGAAACGCCCCACTGGATGAAGATGCGTTGCAGGGCGTCGGTGTTGTCGCTCGTCCAGAATTCGTCGTAGTAAGGCAGCAGCCCGTAGTTGATACGACCGCCGCCGCTGGCGCAGGCCTGCATCACCAGGCCGGGGTATTTGGCGTGGATGCGCTTGAGGATGTTTTCCAGGCCGCGGTGGTAGGCGATGTAGAGATGCGACTGTTTGTCGCGGGGCAGGTAGGTCGACCCGTAGTTGAACAGCGTCATGTTGGCGTCCCACTTGATGTAGGCGATTTCGGGGTGCGCCGTCATCAGCTTGTCCACGACGCCGAACACGAATTCCTGCACTTCGGGGTTCGACAGGTCGAGCACGAGCTGTGTGCCTCCGCGACCCTTGTGCATCTCGCGGTGGGGCTGCTGGATCACCCATTCGGGGTGCTTCTCGAAAAGCTCGCTCTTCGAGTTGGTCATCTCGGGTTCGATCCAGATGCCGAACTTGAGCCCTTTCTCCCTGGCCGAGGCCGTCAGCCCCTTGATGCCCTCGGGGAGTTTCTCCTTGCAGACCACCCAGTCGCCGAGGCTCGACGTGCCGTTGTTGCGCGGGTATTTGTCGCCGAACCAGCCGTCGTCCATCACGAACATCTCCCCGCCCATGGCGGCGAAGTCGGCCATCATCTGATCCATCACCTCCTGGTTGACGTTCATCGAGACGCCTTCCCAGCTGTTGAGCAGGATGCTGCGCTGCTCGCCGCCGTGGTTGAGCCGGTGCAGCCGCGCCCAGCGGTGGAAGTTGCGGCTGACGCCGCCCTTGCCCTCGTCGCTGAAGGTGAAGGCGAATACGGGGGTCGTAAAGACCTCTTTCGGTTCGAGGATGTATTGCGACTGGTCTTCGTTGATGCCGGCGAAGATGCGTGTGGTGTGGGCATTGTCGTTGTCGATGGCGATACGGTAGTTGCCGCTCCATGCCAGCGTGCCGCCGATGACCATGCCGTGCTGTTCGTCGGGGCGCCCGTCGAGCGTGAGCATGAACGACGGGCAGCTGTTCTGCGTATTGCGTACGCCGTCCTTGTCCTTGATGACCCTCATGCCGTCTCTCAGCGCCTCCTCGTAGAGGTATGCCTCGGCGCCCCAGGGGCCGTGGAAGTGCGAGAGCCAGTTGTCGCCGCGGCGCACGGGCAGGAAGGCCGACGCGGCGCGTGACGGGCAGGTGGCGGATCTCCGAAGGCAGTCGGGACGCGAAACGGTAGATCGCCGTGACCTGACGGGTTTCTTTTCCAGGTGGCGGATCTCCGTCCAGGTCTCGATCACCTCGCAGTCGGGATAGGTCTTGTAGTAGATGGTGACATAGAATATATTAAAAAAATGCGGAAAAAGAGTAATAATATCGGAGAATGGTTCCTACTAAGGTCTGTTGGAGACGAATCCGTCGATATACTCTTTATCGTGCGCGACAACAGCAAAAGCCTGCCTGATGAGCTTGTTTGCGACAGCGATCATAGCGAGTTTTCCCGATTTTCCGTTTTGCCTGAGCCTCGTATAGGTCTCTTTGCATTGGGCATTGAACCTACTGGCAGGCCAAGCGGCGATATAGAGAAGTCCTCTAGTGTATGCGTCTCCGTTTCGGTTGATATGCCCTTTGATGTTTACCGAAGTTCCGGACTGTTCGTAAGTGGGACAAATTCCGAGATACCGGGACACCTGCTTGGCATTTTGGAAGTAGGTAAAGCCTCCAGTAGTGATGATGAGCGCCGTGGCAAGCGTTATGCCTATCCCTTTGATGGTCGTCAGCAGCGCGAGTTGTCGGCTGAACTCCACTTCGACAAGATCCGTGAGTTCCGCCTGGAGCCTGTCACGCTTCTTTTCAAGGAACTTGATAGTTTCGTCTACGGTATGAGTTGCACCTTTGTCCGGGACAGGCAGACATGCAAGAGAGCCACGAAGGTTCGACATGGCGGTAATCTGCTTAGTAAGTTGGCGAATGACGGTTCTTTTCTGTCGGAGCCGCAGGATGGCCTCTCCCTGTACCTTGAAAGGACGCGGGTTCATCTTCTCTCCGTACAAGGTAATGAGTCGTGCATCGCTCTTATCGGTCTTGACCGTAGAGAGCAAGGCTTTGGCGAAGTTCTTTACCTTCAGCGGATTCTCCATGCTGACAGTAATTCCGGCGACATTGAGCATATACAGCAGCAAGGCGCTGTAATTCCCTGTCGCCTCCATAACACAGTGGATACTGCCGTCTTTGGGGAGAGTCCCGATAAACTGTCTGATACCAGCGGTCGTGTTGTTAAAAGTACGGATCTCCCCGCCTTTGTCGGAGGAGTAAGCTACCACGAATGTAGCCTTGCTCACGTCGATTCCAATGTACCTCATGGCCGTTCATTTTTGGTTTTAACGACATCGCTCACATCTTGGTCCTTCATTGCGAATACGGGCTCAGACACCTTACGAACTATCCGGATTCTGATGTAAAGAGTATGGGGTCAGAACATAATTCCCGGTTTAGAAAACCAATGAGAGATCGGACTTATTCCATACTCTGATGTCTTAACTATTCAAATTTAATTAACTAATTACAAATATACAATGATGCTGGTCAGGGTCGCCGAACGCCCTGCACAGGCCGAAGGGGAGATCAGCTTCCCGGTGCTCGACGCGCAGAACCGCGTGACGGTGATGCGTGTCCCGGCCGCCTCCCCCGAACTCGACCTCTCGGATCCGAGGGTCATCAATTACAAGGGCGAGGATTTCCTCACGACGATGTCCCACCTGCGGCTTGTGAGCAGCACCGACGGCATCCGTTTCCGCGAGGAAGCGGGATATCCGCCGCTGACGGGCAGCGACCGTTACGAAGCGTACGGGATCGAAGACTGCCGCGTCACGCAGATCGGGACGCAGTATTACCTGACTTATACGGCCGTCTCGGCCAATGGCGTGGCGGTGCGGATGCGCAGCACGTCGGACTGGCGCCGTTTCACCGATTACGGGCTGGTGCTGCCGCCGCACAATAAGGACTGCACGCTCTTCGACGAGAAGGTAGGTGACCTATATTATATGCTGCACCGCCCGAGCAGCCCCGAGATCGGCGGGAATTATATCTGGATCGCCCAGAGCCCCGACCTCCGCCACTGGGGAAACCACAGGTGTGTGGCCCGTACCCGCAAGGGGATGTGGGACAGCGCCCGCATAGGTGCCGGGTGTGCCCCGATCCGTACGGGCGAAGGGTGGCTGATGATCTACCACGGCGCAGACGCTTCGCACCGCTATTGCCTGGGTGCGATGCTGCTCGACGCCGCCGACCCGTCGAAGGTGCTGGCGCGCAGCCGCACGCCCGTCATGGAGCCTGAGGAACCCTACGAACTGGAAGGCTTCTTCGGGAATGTCATCTTCACCAACGGCCACCTGGTCGATGGCGACCGCATCGCCCTGTACTACGGGGCTTCGGACAAGGTGATCTGCCGGGCCGACCTCTCCGTAGGCGAAATCCTGGAAAACCTGCGCAAAGACTTATAATAGAAATCCCAATAAAACCTACTTAAAACCCATGAAGAAAACTTTGACCTATTGTTTCGGTTCCCTGCTTTGTCTGATGACGCTCGCTTCGTGCCAGAACGGCGGTTCGTGCTGCGGCCGCGCCGCCACGGACGTCGACCTGACGGGCAGGCTCTATCCGAAAGTCAAAATCCCGACCAAATCGCTTGTCATCGTAGACCTGCAAAACGACGATATCGAGGGGCAGGTCGCTGCCATCGGCCTGCAGGGTATCGTCAACCGCGACAGCGAACAGAAGATCTATGTGATGAACAGCCGTTGCAAGGACAACCACGGCGGCTGGAAGACCGGCCCGCACGACATGGCCCAGATGGGGCAGTTCTGGCTCGACCGTGTGCTGAAGGACATTCCGCAGGAGACCCTCACGCTCGATGCGACCAAGTCCAACCCCGGGTTCTCGGCGCTTGTCGAGCAGTATAAGAAGCATATCAAGGGCGTAGTCATCTATGACCCCGAACTGGTCGAGGCCACGATCGAGGCGGCGACTACGATCGCGGCACAGACCGACGCCCTGATCGTTTCACCCCGCCTTTACGAGGAGGTGAAGGGGTACGATTTTCCGGTGATCCGGGATCTGCGCGGGATGTTCAAGACCAACATCGAGTGTGTCGACTGGCTCGTGGAAAACTATTTCGAGACGGCCAACCGCGACGTGGCTTTCACCTGGTCGCACATGACCACCGATTTCCAGGAGAGCTGGGGCGCAGCCAACAAGGACTACGTGGTTGCCAACCGCCTGTTCACCTATTTCCTCGACATCCAGGATCATGACCAGTGCGCATATTACGAGAACATCGTCAAGAAATACCCCGCCGGCACCCAGATCATGGGCTGGACGGACGAATTGAAGGCCGACAAGCTCTTCGCCGAATACGGGTATTTCATGGTGCCGTTCATTTCGGTCGAGAACATGACCGTCATGTCTTCGTTCCCCTCGGTGCAGGGTACGCCCATCGAACCCAAGGCGCTCAAGGCCGAGCCCAATACCGTTTATATCGCGATGCTCGTCTCCGACGGCGACAACCTGCTGCATACGATGATCTACATGCCCTACACGATCGAGGAGTCGGCCGCCTACGGTGACGTCCCCGTGACGTGGATCATCAACCCCGCCATCGTAGACCTCGCGCCGCGTGTTTTCACCTGGTACGAGCAGGTGATGAACGAAGGCGGCCAGGAGATGGGCGCCATGATGGGCGACGGCTCCCCGACGACCGACCGTTACAGCGGTTTCTCGTTCTATTGCTCGCTGACGCGGCATTACCTCAGGCAGGCCGGTATGCACACCCTCAAGCAGATGGTCGACGGCGAAGCCGTGGCCTGGAACGTACAGCCCTACTGCCTCGAAGGCGGTTATGCGGGCACCGACTGGCGCGGCATCGGTTCCGACGAATACCACATGGACAACAACTGTTTCCATATCGGTACGACCAATTCGCGTCCCGAATACCTGAACAAGGTGCTGGACAGCGCCCCGGTAGACGAACCGCTGTTCCTGTCGGTCATGATCGGCACGGCGAGCGAGGATGTGACCACCTATGCGTCCGAGCTCAAAAAGCAGATCGAGGCCCGCAACGACGGCCGGAAATACGTGTTCCTGAGGACTGCCGACCTGGCCGCTACGTACCGCGCCTATAAGGGTCTCCCCGTAGAATAATCGTGCGGAATGCCGCGTGCATCGGTGTGCCCCGACGGGCACACCCTGTACGCTGACACCCCTGATTCCTGCGGCGGGTGTTTCCGACTGCACCCTGTAAAAAGTGTTGTGATATTCATAAATACCTAATTATAAACTACTTATTAACTTAACACCTAATTGGCCATAAACTGAAAAGATGTAAAACCTACCGATCCGCCGGGAACCGGGCGTTCCCGCGGGAAGCAAAGAAATGACAACCAACGAACTACATTAATGATTGATTAAAATTATGAAACAAAGCTTACTGAAATTAGCTTTTGCAGCAGTGATGTTGATGCTTGTCGCTCCGTTCGCAGGCAGTCAGGCTGTTGCACAGACGCACAATCTGACCGGAACCGTCGTCGACGCACAGGGGAATCCGGTTGCGGGTGCCGCCGTGGTGATCGACGGGACGACGAAGGGTACCTCGACGGGTTCCGACGGTTCCTTCGCACTGAACGGCGTTATGGCGAACCAGAGCCTCCTGGTGACATTCATCGGTTATGAACCCCAGACGGTTGCGATCGGCTCACAGACGAATATGAAGGTCGTGCTCAAGGAGGACAACCAGACGCTCGACGAAGTGGTCGTCATCGGTTATGGTGTCCAGAAGAAGAGGGACGTGACGGGTTCGATCACCTCAGTGAAGAGCGACGTGTTCGAATCGCGTTCGGTCGAGAACGCACAGCAGGCCCTGCAGGGAAAGGCCCCGGGCGTGCAGGTGCTCTCCTCTTCGGCCGCTCCGGGTTCGAGTCCCTCGATCCGTATCCGCGGATTCAGCTCGAACAATTCGGGCGCATCGGAGCCCCTCTATGTGGTGGACGGCCTGAAGGTGTCGGACATTTCCTACCTCGACCCCTCGTCGATCGAGTCGATGGAGATCCTCAAGGACGGTGCCTCGGCGGCCATCTACGGTGTCGAGGCCGGTAACGGCGTCGTACTTATCACCACCAAAAAGGGTAAGAAGGGCGACGGCCGCATCTTCTACGATTTCACCTACGGCATCACCTCGCTGGCCCGCAAGGCCGACCTGATGAATGCCGAGCAGTACGTGGCCTATCAGACGGCCGCCGGCAACAGCCAGTCGCTGTCCGCGTGGGACGGTAAAACTGATACCGACTGGTTCGACGTGCTTTACGGCGACAACGGTTCGTTCCAGCGCCATACGGCCGGCGTCGAAATGGCCAACGACTATGGTTCGGTTTACGCTTCGCTGTCGTATATGGACAACGACGGTATGTACTACGGCAACAAGGACTGGCTGAAGCGTGTCACCTTCCAGCTCAACGGCGACTACAAGGTCAAGAAATGGCTCACCTTCACGACCAACAATACGGTCGAAAGTTCGCGTTCGCAGAACAGCGGCGACGGCGTGAGCAATCTGGGCAACAGCAACCAGTTCATCAACCCCTACGGCATGGATCCGCTGCTGCCCGCTTTCTGGGACAAGGACAACCTGCCGGCATACATGACCGAGCTGATCGCACAGCAGGGCGACAACATGTTCATGAAGAACGAGAAGGGCGATTACGTCGGCATTCCGTTCGCCGCCAAGGACGCGGTCAACCCGCTTACCCACTATTACAGCAACACGGGCGAGCATAAGAACTTCGCCCTGCGCGGTGCGTCGTCGCTGGTTTTCGCCCCCGTCGAGGGCCTTACCGTCACGTCGCGCGTGGGTTACCGGCTCGAATCGACCAATTACAGCTTCTACGGCGTGCCGACCTACTTTGCCGTGTCGTCGCGTACGAAGATGCAATTGGACGGAAAGACCACGATGAACCGCTTCTACATGTGGGAGAACTTCGCCAACTACAACAACACGTTCGGCAAGCACACGATCAACGCGATGGTCGGTATGTCCTACCAGTACGAGTGGAGCAACTTCACTTCGGGTTCGACCAACGGCCTGACCGACAGCAGCAGCAATTTCCACCACTTGGACTTCGCTTCGACCGACGCGACCAAAGGCGTGGGCGGCAGAGTAGGCGAAATTTCCAGTATCAGTTACTTCGGCCGTGTCGGCTATACGTTCGACAACCGTTACAACATCATGGTCAATTTCCGCGCCGACGCTTTTGACCGTTCCAAATTGTCGAAGGAAGCCCGCTGGGGCTATTTCCCCTCGGTGTCGGCCGGGTGGACGATCTCCAACGAGCGGTTCATGCGCGATATCGACCCCAAGATCATTTCGTTCCTGAAGCTCCGCGCTTCGTACGGTGTCAACGGTAATATCAGCGCGCTGCGCGCTTTCATGTACAGCTCGTCGATGAGCGTGGGCGATTATTACCCCATGAACGGCTCGCTGGTTTCCACCGTCTATCCTTCGGATGTGCTGGCCAACCCGGATCTGAAATGGGAGACGGCACGGCAGTTCGATGCCGGTATCGACGCGCGTTTCCTGAACAACCGGCTGACTTTCGGGATGGACTTCTACAATAAGAATACCGTCGACCAGATTCTTACATTGACGCCCCCCTTGCGACGGGTACCACGAGCATGGCGAAGAACATAGGCAAGGTCAACAACCACGGTTTCGAGTTCGAACTCGGCTGGCAGGATCAGGCCGGTGAGTTCACCTACGGTGTCAATGCCAATCTTGCCACCATCAGCAGCGAGGTCAAGGAGATGGAAGGTACGCGTATCGTGAACGACCTGTCCGATTTCGTCTATTTCGACAAGGGACAGCCCATGTGGAGCTACTACGGCTACAAATACCTCGGTGTCAACCCCGAGGACGGTAGCGCCATGTATTACGACAAGGACAAGAGCGGTACGATCGACGACAAGGACAAGGTGTACCTGGGTTCGGCCATCCCCGACTTTACCTACGGCATCACTCTCAACGCCGCTTACAAGGGCTTCGACCTGACGGTATTCGGCAGCGGAAGCCACGGCGGCCTGCTGAGCCTCTACGGCGCCCGCCTGACGCCTTCGGCCAACAAACCCTCCGAACTGTGGACGGATTCGTGGGACGTGAAGGGTGCCGGTGCCAAGTACCCGCATCCCGATCCGATCGGCGATACGGCTTCCAGAAACTCGAGCATGTGGCCCAAGAGCGGTTCCTATTTCAAGATCAAGCAGATCCAGCTGGGTTACACGCTGCCTTCGTCCTTTACGAAAAAGATCGCCATTTCGCGCCTGCGCGTCTATGTCTCGCTCGACAACTTCTTCTGCATCACGCCCTACTGGGGTATGGATCCGGAAGCTGTCAGCGGTACGTCGGGCATCGGCATGGACTATGGCGACTACCCGACCCCGAAGACCCTGACATTCGGTGCAAACCTTTCGTTCTAACCTAAAAACATTACGACTACTATGAAAAAGCATATTTTGGCATTAGCCGGTCTGCTTGCCGGAGCGATGATGGTGACCTCGTGCTCCCAGGCGCGTCTCGACGAAGTGGAGCACCTCGGGGTCACCGAAGTGGACAAGACCTATGCGGAGGCGAACGATATGACGGCCCAACAGCTGATCGCGAACGTATACGTCACGGCCAAGTACCTGATGATGGGCGACTGGGGCGTACACTACATTGCAACCACCTCGGCCAAGACGGCCGAGTGCTGGCCGGGCGGCTCGGGCCCGAACGACGGAACCGACTACCACCGCATGTCGGCCATGATCGACGATTCGGAGAACAACGCCTACAAGGAGATGTATACCCGTTTCTACAAGATCATGTACAAATGCAACATGATCGTCGACAAACTCAACGACGGCTCCGATGAGCGCAAGCGCGTGATTGCCGAGGCCAAGGCCTGGCGTGCCTGGGCGATGATGCGCCTGACGCAGCTGTGGGGCTCGGCCCCGCTCGTGGATCACGTGCTGGACGGTATCAACTATTCGTTCTATCCCGGCAACTCGAACCCCGCGGACAACTGGAAATGGATTATGACGCAGTTCGACGAGGCTGCCACCGTGCTTCCGTCGAAGAGCGGACTGGGCGGCCAGAAAGCCATCGGCGGCCGCTGGACGGCCGAAGCCTGCTTTGCGTACAAAGGCCAGGGTTACATGTGGCAGAACGATTATGCCAACGCCAAGGTCGAACTGGCCAAGGTGATCAACTCGGGTAAATACGAACTTTGGGAGAAGACCGCGACCATGGGCCCGTCGAGCTACGGGACGAACATGCAGCTGGCCAAGAGCCAGAACGAAAACTGGAGCGACGGCAACGAGGAGTACGAATACCTGACGCTCTACCGTGCCGAGGCCGATTTCTGCGACGAGTTCCTGCTCGAGCTGGACATCGACGGCGACATGACGACGATCACGAGCACCGAGCCTTACTGGTTCCGCGCCTACATGAACTGGCGTAAGGACGAGGTCAACCTGCCGGGCAACACGACGACCGCCTCCGACGGCTGGGGCTTTATCAACCCGACCCGCACGTTCGGTTATGCATTTGCCAAGCACGACGGCAACAGCGTGCGCCGCCGTGCGGCCATCGCCACTTACAGCGAGGTGTACCACGACTTCCCCTACCTGAACAAGGACGTGCGCGGCGTCATGTCGAGCATGTTGTTCGAGAACGAGGGCTATTTCCGCATGAAATACTACGACTATGTGGACGACGTGGTTCCCGAGCGTTTCGCAAGCGGCCAGACCAACGGCAACCGGACGAACTTCCCGCTGATGCGCTATGCCGACGTGCTGCTGCTCTATGCCGAGGCTGTCTGCATGTCGGGCGAGGGTACGGCCAATATCTCGGGCCTGGAGGCGCTGAACAAGGTGCGCCGCCGTGCGGGCCTGACCGACGCCCCCGCGCTGGATATGGATAACGCCGAGTACGGCATCAAGGCCGAGCGCCGTTTCGAGCTGTGGCTGGAGGATTGCAGCCGCTATGTCGACCTGATCCGCTGGGGCGATTACAAGAAATTCATCACCGACACTTCGATCGACGGTGTGAGCGAGCATTGGGGTAACGAATGCGCATGGCTCGTCGGGCTCAAGGACGCGACCAAGCGTACGACCGATCCTACCGATTGGAGCAACTACGAAGTGCGCTACGACCCGCTGTCGACGCGCGGCACCTGGAGCGACCGCTTCTACCTGTGGCCGTTCCCCTATGCCGAAACGACGCAGAACCCGAACCTCGTCCAGAATACCGGTTGGTAAAAACCGGTTGTGAAGGCCGTCCCGGCCGGTTACCCGGGGCGGTATGATAATCCGGCGACGGCAGTGGATCGTTTCTGTTTCACTTCGCCGTCGCCGGGATTTTTTCCGGCCGGGCCGTCCGGATCGGCCTGCATCGGCGGGTTGCCGCCCTTCGCGTGCGTGCGGCCGTGAGGTGCCGGATGACCGGCGGCGTTGAAGCCGTGCGGGAGCGAATAATCTGTAAAAAACGAAGGAATGAAAAAATATCTGTTGATCGCAGCGTCGCTGTTGCTGTGCCTTCCCCTGGCAGCCGCTGTGCAGAAAGTGTCGCTCAACAGCGACGGCCGGGTTGCCGCATGGCAGCTCCGGGCGCAGGACGAGGTGCCCGATGCGAAGGCCATGCTCGGGGCCGGTTACGATGCGTCCGGCTGGGTCGCCGCGGTCGTCCCGGGGGCGGCCTTCACGTCGTTCGTCGAGGCGGGGATCGAACCCGACCCCAACTTCGGCGACAATGCCTACAAGGTGGACAGGTGCAAGTACGACCGCAATTTCTGGTACAGGGCCGAGTTCGCGACCAAAGACCTGCCCGCCGGTGCGCGCCGCTGGATCTGCTTCGAGGGCGTGAACCGCGGGGCCGAGGTCTATTTCAACGGCGCGCGGCTGGGGTCGCTCGACGGGTTTATGGATCGCGGCATGTTCGAGGTCACGCACCTGCTGCGGCAGGATGCCGCGCCCAACGTGCTGGCCGTGCTGGTGCGCGTGCCGACGAACCCGATCGCCAACCATGCCAGCCCGACCTATATTTCCAGTGCGGGCTGGGACTGGATGCCCTACGTCCCCGGGCTGCTGGGCGGCATCACCGACGACGTGTATTTCACCACGTCGGGCGACGTGTCGCTCGTCGACCCGTGGGTGCGTACCAGGGTGCCTTCGCGCGAGCAGGGCGTCATTTCGCTGACCACCGAACTGAAGAACCACTCGCAGCAGGAGAAAACCGGGGTCGTGAGGGGCGTCATCCGCCCGGGCGACATTACCTTCGAGAAGAGATTTAAAATAGGGGCGGGCCAGCAGCGCACCGTGGGCGTCGACCCCGCGAGTTCCCGCAGCTGACCGTCGACGACCCGGCCCTGTGGTGGCCCAACGGGTATGGCGACCAAAACCTCTATACGTGCGAGCTGACGTGCGAGGTCGACGGCGAGGTTTCCGACCGCCGGACGGTGACATTCGGCATCCGGGAGTATTCCTACGATTTCGTGAAGGGCGTGTTCTAGCTCTCGGTCAACGGCGAGCGCATCTACTGCAAGGGCGGTAACTGGGGCATGAGCGAGTATATGCTCCGCTGCCGGGGCGCCGAGTACGACCTCAAAATCCGCCTGCACCGCGAGATGAACTACAACATGATCCGCAACTGGATCGGTTCGACAACCGACGACGAGTTCTACGAGGCGTGCGACCGCTACGGCATCATGGTCTTCGACGATTTCTGGCTCAATTCGCATCCCAACCTGCCGGACGACGTGTTCGCCTTCAACCGCAACGCCGTGGAGAAAATCAAGCGGCTGCGCAACCATCCTTCGATCGCCGTCTGGTGCGGCGACAACGAGGGCGTGCCCCTGGCGCCGCTCAACGAGTGGCTGCGCGAGGATGTCAAGGCCTTCGACGGCGGCGACCGCTGGTACCAGCCCATTTCGCGCGAGTACGGATTCTCGGGCAGCGGCCCCTGGGTGAATGCCCATCCGATCTGGTACTTCACGGCCCACCCGCTGGGCTACGGAGACCACAAGCTCGACGGCTGGGGCTTCCGCACGGAGATCGGTTCGGCCGTGTTCACCAACTACGAGAGCTATAAGAAGTTCATGCCCGAGCCCGAGCGGTGGCCGGCTTCGCCCGAGATGCTGGACAAGCATTTCTTCGGCAACTCGGCGGGCAATGCGCGTCCGACCCGTTATTTCGCGGCCGTGGAGTACAATTACGGCAAGGCCGCGGGCACGGAGGATTTCTGCCGCAAGGCGCAGCTGCTCAACATCGAGGTCAACAAGGCGATGTACGAGGGGTGGCAGCACCACCTGTGGAACGACGCTTCGGGCATCCTGACCTGGATGAGCCAGTCGGCCTACCCGTCGTTCGTATGGCAGACCTACGATTACTATTACGACTTGAACGGCGCTTACTGGGGCGTGCGCAAGGCCTGCGAGCCGCTGCATATCCAGTGGAGTTACGCCGACAACACGGTCAAGGTGGTCAACGCCAGCGGCGAGGCCTACAACGGCCTGCGTGCCACGGCGGCGGTCTACAATATGGACGGCAGCGAGGTGAAGCGCTACGCGCAGCGGGCCGCCCTGTCGTCGCTGCCCAATACGGCTGTCAAGGTGATGACGCTGCCGTTCCCCGAAGACCGCAACCTCGCACGGGGTAAGAAAACCGTCGCCTCGTCGTCGGAGAATGACGATTCGCATGCCGCCAAGTCCGTCACCGACGGCAATACGGGCTCCTCGTGGCGTTCGGGCGGCCCGGGTGAGCAGTGGGTCATGGTAGACCTGGGCGCGCCCACCGAGTTTTCGGACATCGTCCTGACGTGGGAGAGCGAAGCGGCCAAAGCATACGAGATACTCGCGTCGGACGACGCCTCAACGTGGCGGACGGTCTACACCAGCGGCAAGCCCAGCACGCCCATCGACCAGATCCGGATCGACCCCGTGACGGCGCGCTATGTCAAGTTGCAGGGCACGGCGCCCCACGACGACTGGCAGCTGGTGCTCTTCGAAATGGAGCTTTACGGCCCGGAAACCCCGGCCGAAGAACTTTCGCCCGTGCATTTCATCCGCCTGCGGCTGACCGACGATGCTGGGAACCTGCTCTCGGAGAATTTCTACTGGCGTTCGAACCGCCTGGGCGACTACCGTGCGCTGAACGACCTCGAACCCGCGAAACTGGATGTACGCACGAAAGCCGAAACGGTGGACGGCAAGCGCATCATCCGCGCGACCGTCACGAACCGGGGCCGCAGCGTGGCGTTCGCCGTGCGCCTCATGCCGGTCTACGCCTCGACCGGGGAGCAGATACTGCCGGTCATCATGGACGACAACTACTTCACGCTGCTGCGGGGCGAGACCCGGAAGGTCGACATCGAGATCGACGAGTCGCTGCTCGGGGACGATACCTACAAACTGGTCGCAAGGCCCTATAACGATTGATTGCGGGTATGGGAAGGTTTTGTGCGCTGGTGCTCCTGCTGTGCGCGGCATGGGCGCCGTCCGAAGCGAAAATCAAGCTGCCCGCCATCGTGGGCGACAACATGGTGCTGCAACAGTCCTGCGAAGTGAAGCTCTGGGGCTGGGCGGCGCCCGAGGCCGAAGTCAGCGTCGCACCCTCGTGGTGCGGCGCCGTACGGACGCAGGCCGACAAGAAGGGACGCTGGTGCGTGACGGTCGCAACCCCGGCCGCCTCGTTCGAGCCGCGCAGCATCGCCCTGGGCGACGGCGACGGCGAACCCGTCGTGCTGAAGAATATCCTCATCGGCGAGGTGTGGCTCTGCTCGGGGCAGTCCAACATGGAGATCCCCGTGCAGGGAGGCCGCGACTGCCCGATCGAACATGCGCAGGAGATCATCGCCGAAAGTGCGCAGTATCCCGACGTGCGGCTCTTCTCGGTGAAAATCGACGGCGGGCTTCGTCCCCGGGAGGATGTGACGGGTGCCTGGTGCGAAGCCTCGCCCGGGAGCGTCAAGACCTTCAGCGCCATCGGCTACCTGTTCGGCCGCAACCTCCGCCGGGCGCTGAACGTCCCCGTGGGGATCATCAACAGCAGTTGCGGCGGCACGTGGATCGAAGCGTGGTTCCCGGCGTCGCTGCAACGCGGGTTCGCCGATTTCGACCCGGCGTCGGTCGCCACGCGCGAGGGGAAGAGCGGCATGAATACGGTCGAAATCCTTTACAACGGGATGATTTACCCGTTGCATAACTTTGCGATCAAGGGGTTTTGCTGGTACCAGGGTTGTTCGAATGTCGGGCGCAGCACCTGTTACGCCGACAAGATGGTGGCGATGATCGACCACTGGCGGGCGTTGTGGGGCGGCGAACGCAAGCCGTTCTACTACGTCGAGATCGCACCCCATGAGGACGGCTAAGAGAACGTGAACGAGGCGCTGGTGCGTGAGCAGCAAGCGCGGGTGATGGACATGACCGACAACGTGGGCATGGTTTGCACCAACGACCTGGTCTACGACTACGAGACGTGGAACGTGCATCCCAGCCGCAAGGAGCCCATCGCGCGGCGCCTGGCCTATTGGGCGCTGAGCCGGGACTACGGCTACGGCGATGCGGTCAAGACCATCGGGCCGCGGTTCAGGTCGATGGAGGTGCTCGAAGGCGGTGTCGTGCGGGTGCATTTCGACGGCAGCGACTGCGGGTTCCTCGTCAAGGGCGAGATCGAGGGCTTCGAGCTGGCCGGCAGCGACGGGGTGTTCCGCCCCGCGAAGGCCGTGCGCCGGCGCCCCGACCCCACGGTGCTCTATGTCTCGAACTACGACGTGGGCAGCCCCGTGTACCTGCGCTATAATTTCAAGAATTGCAGCGTCGGCCGCCTGTGGGATGCCTTCGGGCAGCCCGTAGTGCCGTTCCGGACGGATAATTTTTAACTTTGTGGAACCGAACTAATATTTTGCGGAAATGAAAAAAATGATCTTGTTATGTGCGCTTTGCCTGTTTGGGGCGGGCGTTGTTTTCGGCCAGGCCTATTCCGACCTTCTCTACCGGGACTGGGCGGGGCTCAGGGCCTATGCCCAGGTGAACAAAACGCTGGGCGACGTGCGCCCCGACGTGGTTTTCATGGGTAACTCCATCACCGAGGGGTGGTTCAACCAGCACCCGGAGTTCTTTCAGAAAAACAACTTCCTGGGCCGCGGCATCGGCGGGCAGACCTCGTCGGAAATGCTGGTGCGCTTCCGCCAGACGTGATCGAACTGCACCCGCAGTGCGTGGCG